>OGCI01000040.1_pt1 | contig 145327 bp, 117 predicted proteins | sample 1570021 | NCBI WGS metagenome assembly OGCI01 (sample SAMN06264664, study PRJEB24512) | hot springs metagenome | isolation source: Hot spring water | place: South Africa: Tshipise | collected 2015-06-21 | reverse complement strand
CCTCGTGCGCCTGATCAAACACCAGGTTGCCCAGGAACTTGGGCAGCAACACCATCTTCACCGCCTGGCCCGGCGTCGCTTTCACCGGAGCCTGCGCCATCGCCGCAGGTGCAATCGCCGCCAACATGGCCACAATCAACAAGATCGCCATTGCAGCTGAGAACCTTCTCATGTTCATCCTCCTTTCACCTCATCTGGTGCTTCTCAAGATTGAAAGCCACCCCGTTTCAAATGGACCTGCTTACCGGAAAACTATTGTCTTCTGACTACTATCACCTCCTTTCGCTACGAGCACGCCTGATACCCATGAGACCACAACCCATGCTATACCTCCTCTGCCGGTTGCATGGTTCGGAGCGCAAGGCGTCGCCGCGCTAAGCGGGCTTGTGCACTGCGCGCCAGGTTGGGCACCAACACGGACAAGATGAGCAGCAACCCAATCACCCCAGTTTGCAGGTTAGCCGACAGATAAGCCAGCCCCATTCCGTTACGCAGATTGAGAATAATCAAAATGGACAGCAACACACCACGCAGCGAACCTGACCCCCCGAAGATGCTCACACCGCCCAGCAGTACCATGGTGATAATGTCGAGCTCGAAACCCTCGGCGGTGCTGCTACGCATGGCACCAAGTCGCGCCGCATAGAGTACCCCCGACAATGCAGCGATGAAACCGGAAGCCGTGAAGAGTATCATTTTCACGCGGCGCACATCCACGCCAGAATAGCGAGCCACATCCCGGTTGATGCCTATGACATACACATAGCGTCCAAATCCCGAGTACTGTAACACAATGAACGCCACCACGGCCAGCACAAAGAAGAGGATCAGCGCTAGCGGAAATGGGCCAACCAGCGGCTTCTGACCCAAGTCGTTCAGCCACCCCGGCAGGTTAGAAATCGATCGATCCTCCACCAACACCCAGACCAATCCACGGTAGGTGATCAGCCCGGCTAGTGTCACCACCAGCGAGGGCAGGCCGACAAAGGCGACCCAGAATCCGTTGAAAGCACCACACACCAACCCGGCGCCCAACGCAGCCGCCACCGCCAAGCCGGACGGTACCCCCACCTCATACAGACGTGCCATGGTGCCGGCAGCGAGCCCCATCAACGAAGCCACCGAGAGGTCGATTTCGCCGTTGATGATAACGAATGTCATCATCAGCGCAATAATGATCCGCTCGATATACAGGATAAACAGGTTGACCTGGTTACCCACGCTGAGATAAGCCGGAACTGCCGAGCTGTTGATGATTAACACAACGATCAGCAAGCCCAGCAGAAGGCCTTCCCAAGACTTCAACCAGTTAACCAAGCGCTGCAACGTAGGCGAGGATTCACGAGCCATGGACACTATCCCCTCGAGGTACAATGGATTGAACCGATCTTTGCTGGAGCTCGCTACGTGCCCACAACGTACGCAGCCGCTCTATGATTGCCCTGTCGCCGGCTACCGCCAGAAGGATCAGGATGCCCAGCACTGCATCACGCCAGAATTCACTAATGACTGGCCAGCGACGCAAGCTTTGGTCCAACAGACCGATCAACGAAGCACCCAAGAGGCTACCAAACGCGGTTCCAGAGCCACCCATCGTGCTGGCGCCACCCACTACGACTGCAGCAATAGCTTGTAGTTCAGTGCCCATCGCAGCGACCACTGTCAGGTTGCCAAAGCGCCCCAGGAACATGAAGCCAGCAACACCAGCCAATGCACCGGATAACACAAACGCGAGGAACACGATACGCTGCGAGGGAAACCCTGCAACTCGTGCAGCTTCGGGATTCGAACCGACGGCGTACAACCGGCGGCCATAGGGAAGAAAATGGAGAACCAGCTGAAAGACGATAACCACCGCCAGAGCTATGGCCACGATCAAGCGCAGCTCAAAATCCCCCACCTTGACAACATTGACACTGGAGAACTCCTGTAGCCATCCAGGCAGAGCATTGAACTGTACAATCTTGTTGCCAGGATACTCCACCAACAGAGAACGATAAATGGCCATAGTACCCAGCGTTACGATGATTGAAGGAACACGGCCATAGGCCACTAAAAGCCCGTTGAATGCTCCCATCAGCGCACCCAATCCCACACACATCAAAACAGCCCCAATAGGGGGAATGAAGTGATAGTAGGACAGCTGAGTGCCGACGGAGAAGGCAGTAAGGCCCACGATGGATCCGACTGAAAGGTCGTAGTTGCGTGTCAGGAACACCAGAGTCTCACCCACAGCCACCACGGCAATGATAGCGATACTGGTAGAAACTCGAATGAAGGTGCGGCCGCTATAATAATCTCTGATTTGAGTGCCGAAAAATAGCACCAATGCCAAGATGACAAGCACCAGAATCAATTCGCGGATTTGTTCAGGACGAATGGAACGACGCAAAGATCTCATGGTTGTCTCTCCGCCATCTTGTATTCCTGGCCCATCGCAGCGGCCATAATGTCCTCCTGGGTGGCTTCCTGACGGGTGAACACCCCCATTTGGCGACCTTCACGCATAACCAGGATGCGATCACTCATTGCAAGGATTTCCGGCAAGTCGGACGAGATCAGAATGATACCTAACCCTTGTGCCGCCAGATCATTAATCATGTGATGTACTTCTGCCTTCGTGCGCACGTCGATGCCGCGTGTGGGCTCGTCCAGGATGAGCAGCTTAGGCTTTGTGTTCAGCCACTTGCTCAACACCACCTTCTGCTGGTTACCGCCTGAAAGATTGGCCACTTCCACCTGTACGGATGGCGCACGAATGGACAGGCGCTGGCGGAACTCCTCTGCATCGGCACACTCCGCCGTGCTGCGGATCAGGCCCAATCCATTCAAATAGTTCGACAGCGTAGGAAGCGTGACATTCGCTGCAATGGGCAGCGGCATGCACAGGCCGTACTGGCGGCGATCTTCAGTCAGGTAGGCAATGCCCATCTGCAACGCCTGCTGCGGCGAATTGATGCGAACTTCCCGACCTTCGAAGATGATCTGGCCAGCATCCGCTGGCTCAACCCCGAACAACGCTAACCCAACATCGGTGCGGCGCGAACCCACCAGTCCAGCAAGGCCAAGCACCTCACCCCGATACACGTCGAAGCTGATATCGCTGAACACGTTCTCCTTCGTCAGACCGCGCACGGACATCAGCAGCTCACCCCGCTGAGCGGTGCTCTTGGCAAAAAACTCCTCGATACGCCGGCCCACCATATCGCGGATGATCTGGTCAATGGTGACCTCGCTGCGCGGGCGAGAGGAGATCAGCTTGCCATCGCGTAACACACTGACACGATCGGCAATACCCAGCACTTCCTCCAGACGGTGTCCGATGAAGAGAATAGCAACTCCCTGGTTGCGCAACGTGGACACCAGTCGAAACAATTGGGCCACTTCGTGAGCAGAGAGAGAGGAGGTCGGCTCATCCATAATGAGTGTACGCACGTCCAGTGAGATCGCCTTGGCAATTTCAACTGTCTGTTGCGCCGCCAGGGTGAGACCACGCGCCGGCACACGCACATCAAGATTGACATCCAGCTTGGCCAGTATGGCCTCCGCATCCTCATACATTTTGCGCCAGTTTACTAGTAGGCCCCGGTCACGATGGCTGATGAAGATATTCTCGGCCACACTCAAGTCTGGGAAAATCATTGGCTCTTGGTAGATGGCAGCGATACCCAGTGCCTGTGCCTCCTGGGAGTTGCGTATCTGAACACGTCTCCCATTCACCCAGATCTCCCCCTGATCTGGTTGGTATACCCCAGTTGCCACCTTGATGAGCGTAGACTTGCCAGCCCCATTCTCACCCACTAGGGCATGTATCTCGCCAGGATAAAGTGTGAGGGATACATCGTCCAACGCCTGGGTCATATCGAAGCGTTTGGACACGTTGCGCAGCTCAAGAACGGGTGCGTGCATTTACATCTCCCTTTTTTACAACAAGGAAAATCACATGCGGAGACATCTTAAACGCTAGTGGGGAAAACAAACGGGCCGGATCAGTTGCATGGAATGTACATTGCCATTTCCCTAGCAAACCGACTTGCATGGTAAACTCCATCGTCCCAACCCGGGGTATTTCCACCCCAACCTACCAATAGCCAAAACAAACAGGCATCTACGATTGCAATCGGCTACACAGCGGTGGACTGCATTCCGAACATTCGAGGGATTAGAATGTTACCTGCCATTTAGATGTAAGTATATCACGGATTACGTAATGTGTCAAACTCTGTTCCAGGTGGGTGCATCCTCCGCTGGAGGCCAGCATGGAGTAACCGACCAGACAGGGGACACCAGTAATTGGGGCTCATAGAGCGAATGACAAGCAACACCCAACCTATGTCACCTCCAGTTCTGCCACTATGGGATGCTTCGGTACTGCGCCCAGCCCATTGACCTAATACCACCATCGCAAGGCCCCACTACCCTCGCATTCCACTACACCCTATCTGCTTTCAACTCGGGGGCGTCTTGTATGGTTGAGCTTTCCTCCCCTGATTTGACTTCATACTTGGATTGCGTAAAATTGAACTCACGTTCGGCCCATTCGTCTAGAGGCCTAGGACGCGGCCCTCTCAAGGCTGAAACAGGGGTTCGAATCCCCTATGGGCCATATCATAAGTGGCGCTACCCAGCATTTCTATGGGGCAGCGCCCTTTCTTGTGAGTTACGCTGGGTGGCGTGGTGGAGGCACTTCGTGGCAGCGGCGACAACGCGCCTGGTAGACCTCGCTGGCACCGACCAAGATCTGTGGATCATCGTAGTTGGCCGGGACACCGTTGATCAGACGCTGCGTGCGACTGGCCGGCGCCCCACACACGGCGCAAATGGCCTGCAACTTGTCCACCATTTCGGCTTGCGCCATGAGCACTGGCATAGGGCCGAAAGGCTCGCCCCGAAAGTCCATATCCAGGCCAGCCACGATGACACGCTTGCCTCGTTGTGCTAACTGCTCGCACACATCCACGATCGCCCAATCGAAGAATTGCGCTTCATCAATAGCCACCACATCGGTAGCGTCGCGCACGAGATCCAGAATCTCGGCAGCCGAGTTCACAGCAACCGCATCCCAATGCACCCCGTCATGCGAACTGACTTGCTCTGTCGAGAAACGGTTGTCCACAACGGGCTTGAAAACCTGCACCTGCTGACGCGCGATCACAGCACGGCGCACACGCCGAATCAATTCCTCGGTCTTGCCACTGAACATGCTGCCACAGATGACCTCGATCCAACCACCTTCATAGCGGTAGTACACCCTTTCCCTCCAAAAACAAAGGGCAGATGACAGCATCTGCCCTTTGAGATGTCCACCCTATATCAGACTATCTCCCCCAAACTTTTCATGCAGCGACAAGTCCGAGCATCTGGAGACGCTCTTTGATCTCACGGATGGAGCGCGCACCTAGTCCCTCGATCCCCTGCAAGGCAGCCTCTCCACCCTCATCCAGTCTCTTCACCAGATCACCGATGCTCACCATCCCGGCGTCCACCAAGAGTTTGTGTACTCGGTCGCCCAGGTCGAGTGCCTCGATCTGCTGTCTGAGCAATGCCTCGCGTCGCTTGCGCAGGGCCAGCTCCGTGCGCGCCTTTTCCTCCGCCTCATGCAGGCTGCGCTGCTTTACGCGCTTGTGATAACGGTCTACCTGCCCGGCAGTGTCGATAATGCGCTGTTCGCCCGTGAAAAAGGGATGACAACTGGAACAGACATCGGTGCGGATCATTGGCACTGTGGAACCTGTGGTCCACGTTGCACCGCAGCTGCAGACCACTTTGGCATCCGGATAGTACTTGGGATGAATGCCTTCCTTCATAAACCCTAACGCTACCTTTCACAATAGATCACAGAGTGCTCGCGGTCGGAAGCATCGTACCCTCAGACCGCCGGATAGACACTAACGCGCTTCTTGTCACGACCCGCGAACTCGAAGCGGACAACACCGTCAACGGTGGCGAACAAGGTGTGGTCCTTCCCCATGCCGACATTAACTCCAGGATGGAACTTGGTGCCTCGCTGTCGCACCAAAATGTTGCCAGCGCGCACTTGCTGTCCGCCAAATATCTTGACACCTAGCCGTTTCGAGGCGCTATCGCGACCGTTTCGGCTGGAACCGCCACCTTTCTTATGCGCCATATGAGATACCTCCTATGCCTTCACTTCCAAACCTTACTCTGCTCAATGCACGATCCGCTCGATGCGCAATCGTGAAAAGACCTGTCGATGGCCCTGACGACGGCGGTAACGCTGTTTGGGTCTGTACTTCCATACCAACAATTTTTCGCCCTTTTCGAGCGCCTCCACGCGAGCGACCACCCTGGCACCCTCTACCAGCGGAGATCCCACCTGCACGCCTGTATCAGTTGACAGAAGCAGCACCTTCTCGATCTCGATCTGCGCGCCAACGGGATGCGGCATTGCGTCAACTCGGATGACATCTCCCTCGCTGACGCGATACTGTTTGCCACCGCTCTCGATAATCGCGTACATCCATGCCTCCCAAGATTGCTACGTAACTGAAGACGCAATGTCTCACATTCGCAAAACTCTATTATAGCTTTCAGAAAGGGGTATGTCAAATTATCGCACGTGGTGTGCATAAGTAAGAGTGGTGGGCCTGAATGAGCCTGTGCACCGAGCAAGCACCGGGCGCGGTTCAGGCAACCAGTAGCGTCAGGTCATCCCTGCTGTGCCCCAGGTGGTTGCCAACCCGCGCACGTGGACGCAAGAGCAAGACATCGGTGGCGGAACGAGCGTGTTGGTAGCCGCGCATCGCACGATGTCGCTCTTTGATGCACCAGCCGATGGCGCGTTCGGCAGCATTATTGGCACCGTTCAGAGTCTCAACGTGCCCATACACTCGGCATCCTCATCTCCAGACGCATAACTCACCTCACATCCCCTTTTCTCTTATTCTACACCCCTTCCTACCAGCTGATGAACAATCACCGGAGAATTTCACTATTGACAGCAAAGCAAAGTTATAATATAATATTTCACAAGCGCATCACAGCCAATTCACAAAATATTCACAACATCTCAAAGTTAAATGCAAACATTCCCTGCCGTATTAAATGGCTAGCCTAATGGTATTCCATTATTAGCGACGGGGTGACTTGCTGCCCAATCTCGTAGCTGAGTTAGGCATTACAGACGGGGGAAACACAAGCTCTGTGGATGTCCATCGTCGTCGCCAGTCTATCCTAAATCTTGTGAACCAAGCGGGCGAAGTGAGTGTAGAAGAGATTGCGACGCGCTTTGGTGTGTCGACCAACACTGTCCGCACTGACCTGTCGGCCTTGGATAAGCGTGGACTGCTGCGACGAGTACGCGGTGGAGCCATTGCTCTGAGCAGATCATCCGCTCGAGAAATTCCATTCTCTCTGCGCTCGCATCTCAATCATTGGGAAAAGCAGAACATAGCACGGTGGGCAGCAAGAATGGTGCAGGATGGCGATGCTATCATCCTAGATGCCAGCACCAGCGCATACCATCTAGCCCTTCTTCTGCGCGAGCGGCGTTACCTTACGGTGGTGACCAGCGGGTTACAGGCAGCTTTATTGTTGGCCCAAGAACCTACCAACAAAGTGATACTGGCTGCTAATCTGGTGCGTTCGGATGGGAACGCACTCGTGGGAGACCTCAATCCTGACTTGCTCGCCGGATTCCGTGCCAGCAAGTGTTTCGTATCTTGTTCCGGTCTTTCACTTGATGAGGATTTGACTGAAAATGATGTGGATGAAGCTTCTCTCAAAGCGCAGCTAGTCAAGCTAGCTCGTCAAGTTATCGCTCTGATTGACCACACTAAGTTTGAAAAGACAGGCACCTTTCGCTTTGCAAGTCTTAACCAGATTAACTGGATAGTGGTCGATGAGGCAGTTCCACGAGATAAATTGGCTGCTTTGCGCCGGGTGGTCAGCTGTCCGATCACTGTGGTTGGGGCTACCTCCTCAGAGACTCTGCAACCGATACCTTCGCTCGTCAATGGTCGCCGCTACCGTATTGGCTTTGGTAACGCTACAGAAAGGATGAGTTTCACTCACGATGTGCGTGCCAGTTTAGAAAGAGCCGCTGCCCGTCTCGGCAATGTAGAGCTCCTCATAGAAGACAATGCCCTTGATAGCCAGAAAGCACTCGAGAATGCTGAAAAATTTGTGGCAAACCGTGTGGATTTGGTGATTGAGTTTCAGCTGGATGCCGCCATCGGTAATGTCATTATGGACAAACTGAATCGAGCGGGAATACCTGCCATTGCAGTGGACGTACCATTGCCTGGAGCTACGTTTTTTGGTGCAGACAATTATCGCGCTGGTTACATGGCTGGCGAAGGTCTAGCACATTGGATCAAGGAGAATTGGGGAGGGCAGCTTGACTTAGTGCTCCGCCTTGACGCACCACGCGTGGGACCGCTAGGGGGAGCGCGCTTGCAGGGACAGCTGGACGGATTGATGTCGGTGCTTGGCCCGATCGCAGCGGATAAGATTAAAGCAATCGACAGCCCAGTGATTGTGGAAGACGCTACTGTAGCTATGGCTGCCCATCTTGCCGACATTCCAACAGATGTACGTGTGGCCATTGTTGCTATTAATGACGATGCTGCGGTTGGTGCCCTGACTGCTTTCGAGCGGGCTGGACGTCTTAATCAGGTGGTGGCGGTGGGGCAGAATGCCGACCGCGTTGGCCGTTGGGCCTTGCGTCGCGCAGGTTTCCCCTTCGTGGGTTCTACTGCCTATTTTCCTGAGGAATATGGCGATAGGCTTTTGGATGCTGCTTTACGCATCTTACGCGGAGAGCCTGTGCCACCGGCACTTTATACACGCCATGTTTATATCACACGCGACAACCTGAGTCACTATTACCCAAATGAGGAGACATAGATAGGGAGACTGCAGTGGATACAAGCTATAAGACGATCACAGCAGAGAAACGATCTATCACGATGACTTCCCGCGAAAGATTTCTTAGAACACTGGAATTCCAACCAGTGGATGTACCTTGGGTTCGCGCTTACGCCTTTGTGTGGCCAGAAACAGAGCTGGTATGGCGTACACAGGGTTACGAGGGTCCTACCTTGGGTTGGCACGGTGAAGGGTTGCCCCAACGCTTTGATTTAGATGAGCTATTGCGGGTAGATTCTTGGTATGGACCAGTGCCACCTTTTGAGTACAAGGTAATTGAGGAGGACGAGCGTACCAAGCTTTATATCAACCATGAAGGTATCCTGATGCGTGAGTTCAAGGAGCACGCGGACACTAGCATGCCCCAGTTTGTCAAGTTCCCGGTTGAAACATTGGAGGACTTCGAGAAGTTTGCTGCAGAGCGTCTGGCACTAAACGCAGAAGAGCGCTTTCCCAAAACGTGGCAGGAACAGGTCAAACGAGGAAAGCTGCGAGGTGTAGCAGGAGCAGCAAATCTCGCTGTTGGGGATGACGAAAAGGACACAAAGAGCACAGCTACATCAGTTGATGAACATCCACGGTTGTGTTGGGCAGATCGTTGGGGTGGATTCTTCGGTGCTTTACGTAATATGATGGGATTAGAGAACCTTTGCCTAGCCTTCTATGATAATCCTACACTTATCGAAAGAATGATGGAAGAACGTGCTGACCGCATTATCGAAATCACTGAGGAAGTGTTGAAATACACAGAGTTCGACGTCTTCTGGTACTGGGAGGATATGGCATATAACCATGATTCGTTGATCGATCCACGGCTGTTTCGCAAGTTCGCTTTCAAGCACTATCGGCGGGTTAACGATTGGCTGCGTAGTCGAGGTATCAAGCACATCGGACTCGACAGCGACGGCAATATTACCAAGTTGATCCCCATGTGGATTGAGTCAGGCATCAACATGCTTTGGCCGTTCGAGGTGCAATCTGGAATGGATGTACTGAAGGTCCGCCAAACCTACGGGCATGATCTAGTGATTATGGGCGGCATCGACAAACGTGCCCTTGTGCCAGGTGGCGAGATGATGCGCCGTGAAGTGGATCGGGTGATGCCTTTGGTCGAGGACGGTGGATATATCCCTGAGCTAGATCATAGTGTGCCGCCCGACATCTCATGGCCTAACTTTTGCGAGTATGTGGAGTATCTCAAATATCGACTGGGACGCGGCTAGATCGTCAAACACGATGAATCGAATATGACGGAACACTGCGTAGAGAGGATGAAACCTATGAGCATACTGGACAGTATTTACAACACTGTTCTCGAAGGCAAACGCCACGAAATTGAAGGGCTGGTGAAGCGAGCCTTGGAAGAAGGTTTCTCTGCGACCGACATCATTGAAAAAGCTTTGCGGCCAGCGATGGATGAGGTTGGACTGCGTTTCTCCCAGGCAGAATTTTTCTTGCCCGATTTGATCCTTGCTGCCGAGGCAACCAAACGTGCGATTTCCTATTTGAAGCCACTATTGGGTGAAAGAGACGTCGTTTCCCAACAGGAAACAGTAGTGATCGGCACGGTTCAAGGCGATCTACATGATATCGGCAAGAATCTGGTGATCGCTACACTTGAAGGCACAGGATATCGCGTAGTGGATCTAGGTGTAGACGTTGCTCCGGAGCGTTTTGTGGAAGCAGTACGTGAACATAACCCTGCTGTGGTGGGTTTTTCCGCTCTCCTGAGCACCACTATGGTAAACATCCCACGCACTATTGCAGCCCTCGAGGAAGCCGGTCTACGTGAAGGTCGTCTTGTGGCGGTCGGCGGCGCGCCTGTTACGCAACGCAATGCAGATGAATGGCAGGCTGAGATTTATGCACCAGATGCTGGTACGGCAGCGCGCATTGTAACTGAAAAACTGGCGGCTCGTCGCCAGTGTGTGTAGCTAGATCAGGAGGACATTTTAGGATGCGACTACAGCCTTATGTGGGGGAACCAGATGTCGAACGCCTAAAGGCGGTGCTCAAGGGTAATGCGGTTGATCGCGTTCCTAACTTCGAGAACCTAGTGGATGACCAACATGTGACCAAGTTATTGGGACGCGAAGCTGGCAATACGCTCTCCTACGGTGGCGACCCAGCTAAAGGAGCCAGCGAAGCAATAGGTCGACCGATGAAGGGGGCCGACTTCGTAGAATTCTGTCAAATCACCGGTCAAGACGTGATGGTTATCGAGGCATTGTGGACCCCGCTAAAGAAGCGTATGCCTGATGGCACTATGAAGGTGATCGCGGATCGAAGTGTTAAAACACGCCAGGATTGGGAATCGGTTGTGCTGCCTGGGGAGGCAGATATTGAGGATCGCCTTCAATACATCCGTGAGTACAAAGAAGCAGCCAAGGGTACTCGCATCGGGGTGATGCTATTGGGTGGTTGCATCCTGCAAACCCTTTATGAAATGGTGGTTGGACTAACCGACTTTATGATGATGTGTTATGAGCAAAGAGATCTTGTGGAGGAGATGCTCGAAGCTAGCACGGTTTACTTCGAGCAGTTGACAGCTGCTGCCGTAAACGAGGGGATCGACATTCTTTATGTCGCGGACGATTTTGCATGGAAGAACGGGTTGATGATTCCACCCCCGTTGTTCAAGGAAATATGGTTACACCGCATGGCCCGCATCATTGCACCGGCCTTGAGTAAGGGTATCCCCGTAATGTTCCACAGCGATGGTAAAATAGATGACGCGGTTGAGTGGCTGATCGATATTGGCATAAATGGTATTAACCCGATGGATCCTTATGGCATTGATTACCGTGATTACAAAAAGCGTTTCGGCAGTCGTGTCACGCTGAGTGGCAACATCGACGTAGAGTGGCCGTTAGTGCATGGGACACCGGAAGACGTGGAACGAGACGTTAAAGAACATATGGAGGTGCTCAAACCTGGTGGACGGTACATTGCTGGTTCTAGCCATAGTATCACCAACTTTGTGCCGCACGAAAACTACATCGCCATGTTAAATGCCATTCATTGTTATGGGATCTACTGAGGCTACCTATTGGCTCCCTCCAGATCGCCTCCGGCCTGTATGAGAACAACCGTACAGTGTACGGAAGGTAGACCAGCTAGGCGAGCTAATCATTGGAGTTGAAAGGAGGTAAATGACACCAGCGGGACCATCAGTCAAATGATTTATACCAGTAATTTCACAGTAAGTTGATCGTGAAACAGCAAAAAGACCAAAGGAGTTAGAAAATGAAACATTCTATACATCAAATCGCAAGGAGAGCCTTTCTGTTCACAGCGGTGGTTGTGCTACTGGCTCTTATAGCTGGTGTCGCCCAAGCTACTCCGGAGCAGGGAGTGAGAAGGGCAGAAACTGCCACTCCCGCAGCAGAGCCTGCCGCTACGCCGACCCCTATTCCCACACCTGAGGTGAATGACTACCCGGCCATCTACCGCTGGCTTACCGACGCACGCATGTACGACATTCTACCGCCTGGGATTCCGAAGCCCAATCGGCCCTATCGGCTGGCGCTAAACATGATCATCATGTCTCAGGACTATACGCGCGAAGTAGCCGAGAGTGCTCAGGAATTCGCCAAGGAGCTTGGCATGACCCTCGATGTATTTGATGCCAATTTCGATGCAAATAAGTCGTTGAGCATCGCGGAAACCATTGTGGCAAACAAGTATGACGGGATGTTCATTTATGCCACCGACCCGGCGCTCGGTCCAACGATTTCCAAGATGATGAAAGAGGCAGGCATCGTCGCTGTAGGTGCGGATACCCCGATGACCCGTGACGACTACTATTATGGCGTGCCCAGCACCTATGCAGGATACATCGCGGGCAAGTATATGATGGAGCAGGCCAAGGCGAAGAACTGGGACTACAAGAAAACAGTGGCCATCTTTATGGACCTCTCGGCCTTCACGTCCTGTACGATGCGCCTTGAGGGGTACAAGAAGGCCTTGGATGAGGCCTATCCAGACTTTCCGCAGGAGAACATTGTATGGTACGATGCTCCGTACACTCTGAACGAGGTGATCAAGAGCGTCAGCGACCAGATCACTGCTCATCCGGCCGATAACTATTTTGTGATGGTGTCGTGCAGCGATGAGATGACAGCCGGAGCAGCACGTGCTTTGGAGGCAGCAGGGTATACACCGGATACGGCGATGGTCTCTGGTCAGGGTGGCGGTGTTGGCCCGCGTGAAGAGCTCAAGAGACCGGGTACTTTGTATGTCTCTTATACTGGGTATATGCCGCGTTGTGCTGGTAAGCTAGCCATCAATTATTTAACCCGCATTCTGAATGGTGAAGATGTGCCACGATATGTACAACAATCCGTGGTGCTGCTCACCAAGGACACTGTAGATCAGTGGTACCCCAACAACGTTGAGCAATGCACTGATGAGATGATACGAGGCATGCCAATGCCAGATTGATTGGCAACCCTGGAACAATGGAACGTGCACCTGCCTCCGGCACTTTTGTGTCGGAGGCAGGCTTCAAGCAATCCTCAAGTGTTTCTTGTTTCCTGCTACCTTTAGGGCAGAAAAGAAATCCCTTATGATGGACAGAGGCAGGGCAGTGGGACAAGCGGAACGATTGGAATCATCGGCTAAGTTGCAAGTCACAGGCGCAACCCAGCCACGACTGGTGATGGAGGGCATCTCGAAATCTTTTCCAGGTGTCCAGGCATTATGTGCAGTGGACTTCGATTTGCTCCCTGGTGAAGTGCACGCGCTGGTTGGTCAGAATGGAGCCGGAAAGACCACGCTGGTCAAGATTGTGTCCGGAGCGCATCCAGCAGATGCAGGGCGCATTCTTATAGAGGGCCAGGAGGTACGCTTCCATAGTCCTGCGGATGCGCGAAGACACGGGATTATGACGGTTCATCAGGACTGGAATCTGTTTCCAGACTTAAGCGTTGCCGAGAACATTTTCGCCGGACGTATGCCGATCAAAGCCTCGGGCATCATAGACTGGGACCGATGCTATGAAGAGGCAGCTCGAGAGCTGCGCAGCCTGAACCTGGAGCTTGACCCCCACACACGTGTCGGATTGTTACGGCCTGCGCAAATGCAGATGGTGGAAATTGTGCGCTGCGTATGCGCTAACGCCTCGATCATGATCCTCGACGAGCCTACAGCAGCTCTTGGTCCTCACGAAATTGAAAGTCTCTTTGCGATGATCCGTTGCGTCGTCGCGGGCGGTGTCTCCATACTGTATATTTCTCACAAGCTGGAGGAGATCCAGGAAATTGCAGACCGGGTTACTGTCTTGCGGGATGGGCGCAAGGTGGGGACAGTAAGAGCTAACGAAGTAGATCGACTAGAATTGATCCGCATGATGGTAGGACGTGAGGTCGAAGCGCCCCAGAAGCAGACTGTCGTTACACCCGGCGCCGAGATTCTGCGCGCCAATCGCATCGGAAAAAGCAAAGCATTGCATGATATTACCTTCTCCTTGCGGGAAGGGGAGATCCTGGGTGTGTTCGGTCTACTAGGTGCAGGGCAGAAACAACTAATAGATGTCCTCTACGGGATAACCCCTGCTGATCGAGGTGAGATTTGGGTTAACGGTAACCAAGTAAGAATCCAATCGCCTGAAATGGCGAAACGCCTTGGTTTCGGATTGGTACCGGGCGATCGCAAGCGAGAAGGTCTTGTACAGATTCTAAGTGCTAATGCCAACTTAACCCTTGCCAATACTTCCCTGATTTCGTTTGCGAAGCTGCTCCTCAGCCCGCGCAAGGAATATGAACAAGGCTGGCATTGGATCAATTCACTCGACATAAGGCCAAAAGACGGCGGTCGTCTTGTGAAATATTTTAGCGGTGGTAATCAACAGAAAGTAGTGCTGGGTAAGTGGCTGCAAAACAATTGTAAGGTGCTTATCCTAGATCACCCCACTCAAGGTGTAGATGTTGGGGCCAAGAACGAGATATATTCTCTACTTGAGGAGCTGGCCAAAGCAAGGATAGCCATTATTCTGGTATCCACGGAACTGCCGGAGATATTGGCCATGAGTGACCGTATTCTGGTAATGCGTAATGGCACTATAGCTGCTGAACTACCCCGTCAAGAGGCAACCAATGAGAAGCTGCTGGCCTATGCTACCGGAGGGAACTGAGCACATATGGTTAGAGCAATAGCCAGAAGACAAGTTTGGGTTAGCTGGCGCGATTCCTCCGCCTTCGGAGTGACCATCGCTCTGGTTATTCTGTTCGTAATTTTTTCTATCTTGCACCCGAGCTTCTTAACACCCAGGAATTTGTGGAATCTGGCCATTTCTATTTCGACGCTGGGGCTGACAGCTGCTGGTGTTACGTTGATCTTGTTGGTGGGCATGTTGGACGTTTCCACAGAAGCTGTCTTGGCTACCTCTTCAGTTGTGTTGGCTTTCTTGATCACGACGATAGGATTGCCCCCTCTTGTTGGCATCGTAGGTGCCATCGCTGTGGGTTGTGGAATTGGGGTGATTAATGGTCTGATCAGTGTACGTTTCAGAATTAATCCGATTATTACCACGCTAGCGACATTGGCTATCTTCACCGGTGTAGCCCAGTTCGCAAGTGGAATGAAACAAATAGTTATCGATGCTCCCAGAGGCTCCCTTCTGTGGACATTTGGTTTCGGATCGTTGTTTGGTATCCCTGTTCAAGTGTTAGTGGTTGTGTTTGTCTATGTCTTGCTATGGTTCGTTCTTAGGTACACACGTTTTGGCCGCAACATCTATGTTGTAGGGGGCAATCCACAAGGGGCTAATCTGATTGGGCTAAATGTTGCCAAGTATCGTTTTATAGCTTTCGTAATAATGGGTGCCACTGCTGGGATAGCAAGTGTGCTTATTAGCGCCCGTGCTTTAAACGGATGGGCAGGTGCCGGTCAGGGATATTTGTTTGGTGCCATTACTGCTGTTGTGCTGGGTGGTACGTCGTTAACTGGTGGGCGAGGTGGCGCTTGGGAGACCTTGCTGGCAGTTCTCCTATTAGGCACCTTGACTAATGGCCTAAACCTACTGCAGGTGCATCCTTATTGGCAGGGTGTTGCATCAGGTGCTTTGCTTCTGCTTGCTGTAAGCGTTGAGTTACTGCGCAATCGGTATCTGCGTAGGAGGCTTGAAGAAGAATGAAGCGGGAAGGTGTTGTTATGTACGAGGGGACCACCGCTTTGGATACTGTCGCGGCACAAGAGGCCTGTCCGCCACGGGAGGAACCCTCTCGAAACTGGTGGGCTCTTCTGAGCGACATGCCACAGATCGGCTTGCTTATTATGCTGGCTGTACTTGTGCTCTTCTTTGCACTTACCACTCCGACTTTCTTGACGTTCCGCAACTTGGCGATTCTGGCCGGTTCCATCTCTATGATCGGAATCGTGGCTGCCGCTATGACGTTAGTGATCATTGGGGGTAACCTTGATCTCTCGGTCGCCGGGATAATTGCGCTTACCAGTATGGTGGTTGCTAACCTGATAGTAGGTTGGCAATGGAGTGAAGGAGCCAGTGTTGTCGCTGGAGTTCTTGTTGGCTTGGTGGTGGGTGTTCTCAACGGATTTCTGGTCGCACAGCTAGGAATCAACTCGGTCATAGCCACTTTAGCCACTTACAGTATAGCACGCTGGAGCGCCTATCTTCTTGGCACCAAAGGACGTTCCATTCCGCTGGGATATGCTGAGGAGAGACCGTTCTTTGACTCTATCGGACAGGGAACAGTACTTGGCGTACCAGTGCCGTTTCTTATAATGGTGGTCATTCTAACAGCTATATGGCTCTTCCTAACATGGACTCGCTTTGGTCGTGAATTTCTTGCTGTAGGCGGCAACTCTCTTGCTGCGTTGTTGACAGGCATTAGCGTGCGTCGTTACACCTTTTTTGCTTTTGCCCTGACCGGGTTGTGTGCTGGTATCTGTGGGGTGATTTTCGCATCCCGGCTGGCCGGGGGATACCCGGGAGGAGCGATGGGCTGGGAGTTGGATATTATCGCCGCTGTCTTCCTGGGTGGAACGAGTCTTACTGGCGGACAAGGTTCCATTCTGGGCACGCTTCTGGGTGTGATCATTATCGGTAGCTTGCGTAATGGCATGGCTTTACTGGGCATTGACATCACTGCTCAGAACATCGCAACTGGCAGCGTGCTCTTGCTCGCTGTATTATACGATCGACTAAGACGTGGCGGAACAGAGCTGTAGCCGTACCGCTGACAACATAGACAGGGAGAATACATATTTGAAACGCATCGGCATGACGTGGCGGGTTGACCCCGTCCATTGGCAATCGTACAAGGACATCCATCTGAACCCGTGGCCAGAGTTACTTGAAGCGATTCGTGCTGTTGGCATCCGAAACTACAGCATTTTCGCCTTCCCTGACGCACCCACTAGCGGTCACACTCGCGTCTTTGCATATATGGAGTACGAAGGTGACGATATCATGGAAGCCTTTGCACAGCTGGCCAAAACTGAGATCAAAAAGAAGTGGGATGCTCAGGTAACGGTATGGGTACTGCCGGAGGCAGTCGAAGGCAGCGGCGTACAGTTCCTGCCGTTGGAGCAGATATTCTTCTGCCCTTAGCACGGCCTCGCGTGAAAGTATCTCTCACATCACCACGAGCTCATTTCCGGACTATACTGAACACGTCGCGAACATAAGCTAATTGGTCTGGTAGATAATCAGACCACAGGCAACGACCGTATACCCGTTCATTTGTAGGCCGATGACCACGACATCAGCGTCTTTGTCGGTTCCCAGTCTGGCATTGCGGCTCGCAACTCTGATCGGGTGTGCTGGTTTCAGAGTTGCCATACGTATTGCCTCTCGTGGACGAGGGCGTCCGCGGAGCCAGACATAGCGATGCCATTCATAGACATCAGTTATCTCGGCTCCACGGGAGACGCAGATCAGACCTCTGGTGTTGCACTAGGGGAGGATTCTATGCCCTGCAACCAGGAAAACGTACAGCGCTTTGTTCAACCGCCTCCAAGACTGGCCAGTCAATTGCCACGCCAGCGTCATCCAGTGCTAGTAATACGGCGCCCACCACGGGTTCGAAACGCGGCAAGATAATCTGTGCTTGAGGTGCCGTTGCAGCTACTGTTTCGCGGAAGGGGGCCAACACCAGCTCCCCTGCTTTGAAAACACCCCCAAAGGGCACCACAGCAAAGGACTCCAATGCCATGTAGAGGCGTCGGATCACTGCGGTTGCCAGCGCTCCTAGCTCCCGCCCAGCGGACGCAAGGATGTGTTGTGCCGTACGATCACCTTGTTGTGCCGCACGCACTACCACAGGACACAGTCCGGCGATCTCGTGGCGCAGTAGGGGAGCAGTTCCAGACTTTGCTTTGCGCACAACGGTCCCAGCACGTACTGCCTCTGCTCCTGAGTCGGGGCCAATACGCACCAACTGCGTTGCGTCCGGGGAGGTGATCATCCCGCATAATACTCGGAACACCATGTCCATCGCGTCTCGGAAGCCGAAGTGGTCGAAGACCATCTGCGTGAGCAGTGTGTCCTCACCACGTCCATCCTCCGCGCGGAGCACAGCACGGATTGCCTCCATACTGATCCAATAACTGCTTCCCTCATCCCCCAAAACGGCGCCCCAACCGCCCGCCCCAGCTTGCTGGCCTTCTCCTGTCCAGCCACGCGCTCTGGAACTGATACCGGCATCCACAACGACACCGACATGTTGATCAATCCAGTAGTGAGCAGCCCAACGTGAGGTCTCCCCTTCAGCTGCCTCAAGGATTTTGCGAACAGGGAGGTCAGCAAGTGCTTCATCGACTGCTGCTGCATCCATTGGTGCGCTGATGCACATCACCTCGATAGGTGCCTCGAGCAAACCACCTGCCTCAAGCGCTGCCCGCACAGCACGCCGCAGTCCTTCTACAGCCACTCGGCGTTCCACATAGTTGATGTTGACTGGCCCGGCACGACCGTAACCACGGAGCTGACCTGTCTCATCTGCCACCAGACAGACAACCTTCGAGCCTCCTCCATCAACCCCCAGCACGTACATTGCTTCACTTCCGGTATGGCATGTGCAATTTGTTTGAAGCTATGTGGTGTACAAACTTTCTTCTTACAGAGAGCCCACGGTTGAGGTCGTCATAATGAAAGTCTCAGGACTCAGTTGCGACAGCCAAGCTGTCTCGAGAACTACCTCCTCCAATTGGGAGAATAGATACTATCAGGCTGGATTCTGTGCATGCGGCACAGTTCGTCCAAATAGTGTGAGTATTCCTCATAACCATCCAGGTCGAGCGCAGAATGAACAGGGGATATCAACCCTTTCTCGGCTGACCTCTCTGCTCCTGGCCACTGCAAGCTTGAAGGTTCTATTCAGACACCTCTGCGCAAGCTCGGATTCCTCTCAGGCCATTTTGCATGTGATTGATTGGCTGAGACGCACTCCCGCGCCCGCCACCCGGAGATGCGACTCACTTACCGGTATCCTCACCTCGCGCAATCGGTTGGTATGCCAGATGTTGTCCCAGTCTTCGAAGTGCTTCCAATTTCTCGCGGTCGCCCAGCTTAGCACGTTCCACTGCCTGATGCAGGATCTGAATGGAGCGATCGTAAGTTTTGCGATCAACAGGATAGGGATGCCCATCCTTGCCCCCATGTGCGAAGGCGAAACGTGCCGGGTCACGAAACGATGGTTTGGCACCGTAGATGATTTCGGCTAACAATGCCAACGCACGGATCGTTTTGGGTCCTACATTACGGGCGCCGAGTAGCTGCTCAAAATTCTGTGGCTGTGCTTCGTACGCTGACACCAGCGTGCCCGCGATACGTTCGGGATCGATGTCCTCCAACAAAACTCGATGGCGCATCGGCAGCTCCAGATACTGCAGCCGTTTCAGCTCAGCCAGATTCTTCCACGGCTTCTCCAGTGCTAGAGCTACACTCGCCCGTCGCGCTTCATCTGACTCTTGGGCGACCATGTTCAGTGGCTGTCCAAGGGCGCTGCTGATGATACCAGAATGAGGTTCATTAACGAATTCCGTGACTGTCTCGCTGAACCAATGATAACGCCTTGCCCATCGATTTGCCTCGTTCATCCCCTGCTGTACCACAACCCAGCGACCCTGACGATCGAAAATAAAGCTATGATGATAGATCTGGTAGCCATCCTGCAAGGCATTGTTGTCCACCTTGGCTGCCAAGCGACTAGCGTAGACCAAAGCTTCGGGTGCGACCTGCAGATGGGTCGCGCAGGCCGTGATCTCGGCAGGTGTCTTGCGTGATGTTCCGCCTTTCCCGCCAGCAATGAACAACCCGATTTCAGTCGAGATCGGCCTCCACGCCTCCTTCAGCGCACCGCATACCACGGTTGTCACGCCGCTGGAATGCCAGTCGTACCCCAGCACGCAGCCTAATGCCTGAAACCAGCATGGGTCCGCCAGCCGTCGCATCAACTCCGAGCTGCCGTATTCATCGACAATGATGAGCGACAGCTCGCGTGCCAGCTTGACCATGCGCTCAAACAAGTAGCGTGGTGCTTTGCCTGTGTGAAGAGGCAAATAGGCGATCCCAGTGCGCAAGTAAGCCCCTCACCCCTATCAATGCCCGGACAATCCGTTCTGCGCTGACCAACCAAACAGGGCCACAGTTCTCTCTGAGCGTCCCTGACAGCTTTTATTCACTCGGAAATTCACAGCGTGACATCGCCGGTGGTAAGGCAGAGCACAACAACCGAGACAAGCTTCATTCTAACATACATGCTGAAAGGCGCAACTAGCGAGAGCAACAGCCTTCCATTATGAAGAACTGAGGGGCACTTGAAGGAATCCGCTGTCTACTAATCCCACAGCAAGGCAACATATGCAAGGCACTACGCCAGCAGCTCAGGGGGCAGCTGGTCAGCAGTGGGGAAGCTGGTTTGTGTACCTGAAGCCTGCACACTAACAGCAGCGATGTAATTGGCACGACGCATCGCCTCTGCTAATGATTTGCCTGCTGCCAGGAAATATGCCAGGCTGCCAATGAAAGCATCACCAGCCCCAGTGGTGTCCACGGCGCGCACCGAGGGTGCCGATACATAGGTGCTCCCTTGCGCATTGACCAGCAAGCTACCGCGTTCACCCAACGTGAGGATGACTGCACCAGCGCCACGGTCCATTAGTATTCGTGCTGCGCGTTCTGCCTCCTCGAGGGTGGTCACTGGCAGGCCTGTTAGCAGCTCAGTTTCGCTTTCGTTGGGACAGAAGATGTCACTAAGTCGGTACAGCTCATCTGGCAGTTCAGGTCGTGCCGGAGCCGGATTGAAGATTGTGGTCACCCCCTCCTGACGGGCGATGCGTAATGCTGCCAGCGTGATCTCCAACGGGATCTCCAGCTGGCATACTACCACCTGAGCGTTGGCGATCACCGGCCGAGCTGACTCGATCTCCTCGACGGTCAGCAAGTCATTCGCGCCAGTGACAATGATGATGGCATTGTGTCCTTCTGGATCGACTGCAATTGGTGCTACACCTGAAAATGCTTGATCGGTGAAGAACACGAAGCGTGTGTCGATGCCCCACGCCTGAAAGTTTTTCAGGGTGTTCTCCCCGAACATATCTCGGCCCAGCTTGGTGACAACAGAAACATCACCTCCCAGCTTGGCTGCCATAACTGCTTGGTTGGCCCCCTTGCCACCGAAACCCATGTGGAAGCGGGTACCATGCAACGTTTCGCCCATACGCGGCAGTCGGGGTACATAGCTGATCAGATCAATGTTAGAGGCACCTACGACACAGATCCTGGGTCTCGTCATAACGTTTCATCTCCCACTCAGTGCAAAGATTATGTAGAGTATGCCTGCAGGAGCTTGCAGATCCTTAGCTGTATCATGACACCCGATGTGCAAGGCCTACATCCCCCGAGGAGAATGGCACTCATTACAGCACATCTAGTGCGGTCGCCGATGACGAATCTCGTGAAGTCTTAACCTTTGACTGCCCCCATTGTCAGCCCACGCACCAGAAACCGCTGAAAGAGTATAGAGAGAACAATGCCGGGTATGATGGCAATTGTGCCGATGGCTGCTATTTCGCCCCACAGAATCTCGTGCCCTCCTACCAGGCTCGGCACGATGACAGTAAGTGTGCGCACTGAACGACGCGTTAGCAGCAGAGCGAACATGAACTCATTCCAGGCGAAGATAAAGGAGAACAACGACGTTGCCACCAATCCTGGTGTGATGAGGGGCAACGCCACACGCGCAAAGACACCCCAATGAGTGCACCCGTCGATCAGCGCTGCTTCCTCCATTTCAGGCGAAAGGTCATCGAAAAAGCCCTTAAGCATCCAGATGACAAAAGGTAAATTGAAAACGGTGTTGGCAATGATAAGCGCCCAGTGGGTGTCCAGCAGCTTGAGCTGTTTGAAGATAAGGAACAATGGCAGGGCAGCAGCCACTGGTGGAAACATACGAGTGGAAAGGATCCAAAACGAAAAGTTCTCACCGCCAGTCTTGAAACGCGACAGGCTATAAGCCGCCAGAGAACCAATCACCATGGAAAACGCCGTGGTGGACAGACCAATGATTAAGCTATCTCGCAAACCTTGGATGCCACCCCGTCCGTCGGGTGGCAATGCCATGGCGTTGATGTAATTGCGCGGGCTGAAATCACGCGGAATGAACACAGGAGGGTAAGAGAAATACTCCGATTCTGACTTAAAGGAGGTGAGAAACATCCACACGACTGGAAACAAGAACAGAACGAGGGCCACTATCAGAACGATCCCTGCTGCAATCTTCTGTGGGTACGACATTCGGCGCATTGCTTATGTTTCTCCCCGCTGCCGCTTCTGGAAACCCAAGAAGAAACGTGCAACCAGCGTGATAATGATCAACTGAATAAAAGCCATTGCAGCTGTATAACCTAAGCTGAAAAACTTGAAACCTTGTAGATAGGTGTAGAAGCTGATCGTCTCCGTCACATTGCCCGGACCGCCACCTGTCACCAAATAGACAATGTCGAACAGCTTGAACGCATCCATTGCGCGAATGAGGACACCGATGATGATCACTGGCAATAGTAGAGGCAATGTGATGCGCCAGAAGGATTACCACGCCGAAGCACCATCCACTTCGGCCGCTTCGTGCAGCTCCATCGGAATAGACTGCAGACCGGCCAGCACAATGAGCATTAGGAATGGCGTCCACTGCCACACATCCGTCATCAGGATAGCGAACAATGCCACGTTGGGGTCTGCCCCAGAGCCAAGCTCAAAACAAGCAGCAACCGTACCGGATGGAATCGACCGCTCATTTCACTGACCTCCTTTGTCAGTAATCCAACACTTTAGACAAACACGATCTTCTGCGCAAGAGGATTTCTACTCTACATCAGGGGTCTAGCTCGCTTGGCTCACCTCCTTTCTCTCAGTTCCCATTGTTCTACGGCAAACAGGGCAGGTAGGTCAGGATGACGCACTGAGAAAATCCATCTCCTCGGTTCACGACGATGCACTTCTATGAACCGACCTATTGGGGATGCTGTGAATAAACGCACAGAGGCAAAAGCGAAGGCATAAGCAGCTACCGCGGTGATTGGGAGCATATTTGCATGGCTGAAGTGAGGGATCTTTTGCCACAGGTCCATGGATAGAGAATAGGCCGACCAGCATAGCTGGTTGCGCGCCCCAGCCGCCTCTTTTGAGGACGACGGAGATGCTTTGCTAAGAAGGCCCTTTGTCTCCTTTCCTCGATGCCGCGTCATTGCGCTTTCAGCCTTGCTGTTGCGTGGGTCAATGCGGGTAGATGCATTTTTATTATAGTATAGAGTTTACCAGCTTGCAAGCACAATAAGGGTCGGATCCTGTAAAAAGAGCTGCAATCGCCCATCCTGTTGAGTTTACGTCCCTGGCAAACCTTATCGACGAGAATGTTCTCCCCCACAAACCCACAAAACGGTGTCACCGCGTTAGAGCTGTGCCCCATCCTTGGCAATTCTCCAAGACCTAAGTATGATACAGTTCGCTATGGGCTACCGAATAAACGAGGCCGAAACATACATTCTTGTGGATACTCCTGCCACCTTGAAGCAAGTGCTGGAGCAATTACGGGATGCACCACTATTTGCTGTGGACACCGAATCGGATAGCCTATATGCCTATTTTGAGAAAGTTTGCCTCTTGCAGCTCTCCATTCCAGGTGCTGACTACTTGGTGGACCCACTCAGAGTTGATGTAACGCCACTGGGTGAGCTGTTTGCGAGCCAGGATCACGAAAAGGTTTTCCACGCCGCCAGCTATGACATCTTGTGCCTCAAGCGAGATTACGGCTTCACGTTTGTCAACATCTTCGACACAATGGTTGCAGCACGCATCCTGGGCTGGAGACACTACGGCTTAGCAGCGATCTTGCAAGAACAATTTGGAGTCCATGTGGACAAGCGTTTGCAACGTTACAATTGGGGTGCACGTCCCCTCTCCACTGCAGCGCTGGAATATGCACGGTTGGACACCCACTATCTCTTGCCGCTGCGCGATCTCCAGATTCAAGAGTTGCAAAGAAGAGGAAAGCTGATAGAAGCGCGCCATGCATTTGCGCGTGAGAGTCTCAAGGAGCCCGCAACCAAGAGCTTCGACCCTGAAGGTTTCTGGCGTATCTCGGGAGTTTTGCAGCTCGATCCTGTTGGTCGGGCGATATTACGAGAGTTGTACATCCTGCGTGACAAGTTGGCGCGTGAGATGGACCTGCCTCCCTTCAAGGTTATTTCCAATGATGTGCTTGTTCATCTGGCAGTAACTCGTCCCTCCAGCCGACGTGAGTTGTTGCACATCAAGGGGCTTGGTCAGGGCATTTACAGGCGCTGTTCGGATGAGTTGCTCGAGGCCATTGCGCGTGGCCGACGTGCCCTCACACCATCTCCGCTGCGCGACAGACGTCCTTCCTCCCTTGAGATAACCATCGCACGTTACGAGGCGTTACGTGCTTGGCGACGGCAAGAGGCAGAGGCGCGCCAGGTGGATCCAGACATTATTCTACCGAACCGGGTATTGATAGAGTTGGCACGTCGTTCTCCCATTACTCTCGAGGCACTCGCTCAGATAGAGACGATGGACGAGTGGCAACGCCAAACCTACGGAGAAGCGGTAGTGGCCGTGCTTCAGCGCTGGTCTGGATGAGAAGGGAGCGAGCTCTGTATTCTGATCTCTTAACAATGCCCTTAGTCTAAGGAGAGTGATCATGGCACAAACCCCCTACGTCAAAATCTTCATTCCTGGTCCTGTGGACGTACGACCGGAGATTCTGGCGGCCCAGACGAAGCCAATGATTGGGCATCGTGCGCCTGAATATGCCGAGCTGCAAGCGCGCATCATTCCGCGGCTGCACCCCGTTTTTGGAACCGAGGGACGTGTTTTCGTTGTTACCGCCTCTGGGAGTGGATTACAAGAGGCAGCCGTACGCAACTGTGTGCGTGAGCGTTGTCTGAGTCTCGTCAATGGTGCTTTCAGCCAGCGTTGGTACGAAATGGTGCTTGCAAACGGCAAGCAGGGAGATGCGCTGGAAGTCCCGCTAGGACAGGCAGTTCACCCTGAGCAGGTGGACGAAAAGTTGCGCTCCGGTCGGTATGATGCTGTGACCGTTGTCTACAACGAGACCAGCACTGGAGTCTTCAACCCAGTGCCTGAGATTGCTTCTGTGGTACGAGCCTATCCTGATGTCCTCTTGCTGGTTGATGCGGTGAGCTGCGCCGGTGGAGTGGAAATCAAAGCGGATGAGTGGGGACTGGATGTCTGCCTTACCAGTAGCCAGAAGGCTCTGGCACTGCCTCCTGGGCTAGCATTGTGCAGTGTCAGCGACCGGGCGATGGAGCGTGCCAGGAGTGTACCTCATCGTGGTTGGTATTTCGATTTTCTCCAGTATGAGAAGTATGCCGCGAAAAACCACACACCCGCGACCCCGGCGATCAGCCTGATGTATGCATTGGACGCTCAGCTGGACGCCATCGCCGCGGAAGGTTGGCAGAATCGCTTTGCGCGACATAAGCAGCTGATGAACACGGTCCACGATTGGGTGCGCAAGGCAGGCTTCGACTTCTTCGCTGAGGAAGGCTATCGTTCCCCCACTGTGACTTGTGTAAGCAACACCCGTGGAATCGATATCGCTGCGCTTAACGCATTCCTGCGACAGCGCCACATGTTGATCTCCAATGGCTATGGCACCCTGAAAGACAAGACCTTTCGCATCGCTCATATGGGTGACACCACCGTCGAGGAAATTGTGACTTTGCTGGACGCCATTGACGCGTTCTTGAAGGGACAATGAGCGACTTTCTGACCCAGCTTATTACTATTATCGAGGATCGCAAGCGGCATCCGCAACCAGGTTCTTACACCAACCAATTGCTGAGTGACCCGGTCCAGGCGGCGCGGAAGGTTGGAGAGGAAGCCACTGAAGTAGTCGTGGCGGCATTGGCGCAAACTGATAAACGTCTTGTCGAAGAGATGGCCGACTTGATCTATCACAGCTTGGTATTGCTCTCGGCCCACGAGCTCAGCTGGTCAGCCGTTTTGAGCGAGCTGCAACAACGTCATGCCAGGCGTATGGGTGAAACCCAAGAAACGGATCCCCAATGAGCATCGCTCCGCTCGGTGGCCTCTCGAGTACGTGCAGGCGATGCTCGTTTCCTACGGTTTGTGCATCGTCACCAGCCGCACTCCGTGGCGACGCACTTGACGAAAGTTAGCACCCTCGCTCACGGCACGCAACACGGCATCCACATCTTCGACTATGCTGCCGGAGATAATGTTTACTCCATAATCAAAAAGCACTGGTGACAAGGGAGTACTAGGCCCCAAGACAAGCACCAGCGCGCCCGGCTGACACAGTGCCATTAGCCCGTCGAAGGTGCGATTCATTATGGTGGTGCCGCTCATAGCGACCACGTCGGCCTGAGGAAGCACATCGGGTGCAGCTTCCGCCGGAAGGTCATCACCGTGGGGACGTTTCTCCAGCACCCAGAGTTTGCTGGCCACGGCACGACAACGTGGCAGGAATGGGAAATGACCGACGACTGCCACGCGCCGGCCGGCGCCTTGGGCTAGTATCACTTCTTCGGCGTTCATCTCTACATAGTGCTCCGTCTGCGCCGGCAGTAATGCATTGATTGCTGCCATGCCAAGGGAGACCTCGAGAGAGCTCGACGAATGGACGAGTGCAGCTAGCTGGCGGCCTGTGTATCTGGCAAGGTGGCCTGCATCGGCCACGTCGTCGGCACCAGTGTGGTGGTGATCATTTTCACCGAGTAGCGTGGCAGCCAATCCACAGCGACGCTGCCCCTGTCGATCTACCACCACTGCTGTCCAGAAGGCTCCAACGCGCACTTCTTTCACCGTTCCCTCAGGCAATGTGGCTAGTATTTCATCCAGAACGGGCATATCCTCTAACCTCAAAGCGCTTCAGAATGGATCAGGACAAGCTGGTAGGAGAAATTCTTATATGCCGGAACGGAAAATTGTGCAACTGTGCAAAGGCAACTCAGTGGGCGCAAAACAGGTCTACTTTTCATCCAACACGCGTCGCACAGTGCGCACTAGCTCAAATGTGCTAATGGGTTTTTGCATCCAAACTTCACGAGGTGTAGGATGCTCCCCCCCTGTGAAAATATCACCGCCGTAGCCGGACATCATGATCACCTTGATGCTCGGGCGCAACGCCATCGCGCGCTTAGCCAGCTCGCGACCACTCATGCCAGGCATAACAACATCGGTGAGGAGCACGTGGATCTCTCCTTGGTGAGATTCAATCGCTTGGAGAGCCTCTTGCGCGTTGCTGGCTTCGAGCACCCGGTAACCTTGATGGTGCAGCACGTGTGCTATCAGCTGCCGCACCGCCACCTCATCCTCGACCACCATCACTGTCTCAATGCCACGCCATTTAAGCGGACCGGTGTCAGGACGCGCTTCTGAAACGGACACGGCTTCCTTGGCGCGTGGCAGGTAGATGAGAAACGTGGTGCCACGTCCTGGAGCACTATCCACCTCGATGTAGCCTCCGCTCTGGCGGATAATGCCATAGATAGTTGCCAGCCCTAGGCCAGTGCCTTGACCCAACGGCTTTGTCGTAAAGAAGGGTTCGAAAAGATGGCTTTTGATCTCATCGCTCATACCACAGCCGGTGTCACGCACCAGCAAACGCACATACTCTCCAGCCGGCATAGGTTCGCCGCGTACGAGGCGCGCCTCGGTAAATGTGACATTGGACGTCTCAATGGTCAGCCAACCGCCATCAGGCATAGCGTCTCGCGCGTTTATCGCCAAGTTGAAAATCACCTGCTCTATTTGCGATGGATCAGCCTCTACTGACCACAGGTTAGGCGCTGCCAGTATCTCCACAGTTACGTTTTCACCTAACGCTCGGCGCAGCATCGTTTCATTGTTTGCCAGCACCTCGTTCAGATTGAGCGCACGTGATTGCATCGCTTGTCTACGGCTGAAGGCGGTCAGCTTACTTACCAGCTCTGTCGCTCGCCGGCCAGCGGAGAGGACTCGGTCGGCATATACACGCGCGGGCTGGCCCTCGGGCAAGTTAGCCTTGAGGAGTTCAGCGAATCCGGTTATTACTGTCAGTAAATTGTTGAAATCGTGAGCAATGCCCGCGGTCAGTCGGCCAATGGCCTCCATTTTCTGTGCCTGCAACAGTTGCATCTGCAAATCTTCTCGATCCGCATCAGTTTGTTCGCGCTCGGTGATATCGCGATTGATGATATGCCAGCCCAGCCAGCTACCATCTTTCGAATAAATTGGGCGACAAACGTGGCTGAGCCAGCGTATCTTGCCATCGCGCCGTACAATACGCATCTCAATAGCCTGAACGTCGCCGGGCGCCGGCGCGCGTTCAAAATGATGAGCATACTTTTCGCGGTCTTCGGGATGTATGATACGCATAACCAAGTCAGGCTCTTGGATGAATTCAGCCGGCGTATAGCCCGTGATACGCTCACACGAAGGAGATGTATACACCACACTGCCGTCTGGGGCCATCCAGAGGATCCAGTCATGGGTGAGATCGGCCATTAAATGAAAGAGCCGTTCGCTCTCGTCCAGCGCTACATCGGCTCGCCAGCGCGCCAATCCCGTGAGAAAGACTTGGCCCAAGAGAATCAGGCGTGGTATCAATTCATCGGGCCAATCATGTTCGCCGCGCAAACAGCTCAACGACATGGAACCCAGCAACTTACCGCTAGTGAGCAACGGCACGACCAGAAAAGAGCGGTCACCTACTGTGAGGAAGCTTTCACGGTCAACGGCAGCTTCCTCCGGGAGATCATCCGGATGAGAGAAACGCACCAATTGGCCATGTTGTAGCAGGTTGAATACATAGGGATACCTCTCCGGCGTAGGATCGAAGGGAGGAGATGATACATTCGGCGATGTCCAGCGATAAACCCCACGCAATCGCAGATCTAATGAGAGGTCAAGCAAGGTGACGCAATCAGCCTTCATATGTTTACCCACAAGCGCGAGCGCCCGATGGATCTCGCCCTCGAAATCCTTATGCGATGGGGCAACGAGGCGTGCGAAAATGGTTGCCAAGAGATGTTCGAAGCGCAGCTGTTCCTCACGTGCGGCAAGGGTTTCCTTCCACTGGGTGATATCGCGACTGATGCCGATAACACCAATAATATTGCCTTGCGCGTCGCGCCAAGGCACTTTGGTGGTAGAAAACCAGCGCACGGTGCCGCGGGCATCTAGAACAGGTTCCTCGCGGCCGATTAACGGCTGGCCGGATTGCATCACCTGACAATCGTCGGCGTGATAACGCTCGGCGATCTCAGGTGGATCAAGATCGGAGGCACTCTTGCCAATTATCTCCTGAACCGACGCGAAGCCCTTCAGCCGCGCAACGGCTAGATTACAGGAAACAACACGTCCATCACGATCTTTGATGAAGATAAGGTCGGGCAGGTTGTCAATCAGGATGCGCAACAGCTCAGGTTCCCTGCTTGTTACAGCAGACGGAGTGACAGGCGCTCCTGTAGCGAGGGATTCAAGCGTGTCGCCCTCGAATTGGTGCCTTGACACTTCTTCCTGATCCACCAGGGGTCCCTCCGTCATAGTCTATACGCACTATAGATTATCCTAGTTCAACTACTGCAACGCAGGGAGGCAGTAGAACTCTAAACAGGTTCTAGAACTTCTAGTATGTGGCTCCAATGGACATCGGCTCGTGATGCCACATATCTCGTACAAGAATCAATGACCTTCTATCCCGACTGTAACCCTTAGGTGGTATCAATCCGGCAGATGTCAGGGGTACAGTCACTCTGCAACCGCTTCCTGGATCGGGGCTACAAAGAGTATTTAGATGGCACGACGGGAGTGGATGGGAGTCGAACCCACCGGCGCTCGCTGCTCGCGACCGCCCACCGATTTTGAAGACCGGGGCGTCCACCGGGACACATCCACCCCCACACGCTACTCAAAACCAACCATGCTGCAGCTATGTCACCAACACTTCGAGCATTGTTGGTGTGTTTTGATACATACTCTTATTATATCACATACTGTCAACTTTGACGAAAGCTGCGCTTGCGCTTTAATGGAGCGCCAAACCCCATTGACGACCACACCATTTGTGTGGTACAATGTGATTATGGTAAAGTGTTCCTCCTAGACCGGTTGACCAAGAGGAGGTTACAATGCATGCCTGCCATCACTGCTTCCCTGTGCGTTGGCTGTATTTGCTGATCACAGGATTGCTGCTGACAGTATTGTGTTTGCCCGGTTGCACGCGGCCGCGACCACGTATTGCTATGACTAGCACACCGCCTCCGGTATTAAGCCCTAGCCCGACTGTCTCCCCTTCACCGCCGCCTCCGCCGGCGACCGAGGTGATTGGTGAGGAAGAGATTATCACCGAGAGCGCGCTTGTCATCGGCGACAGGCCGGACATAGTGCCCGGCCAGGTCATTGTCAAGCTTCAACCCCAGCCAGCATTGCGGGCGCTGGCTGCTGAGCCAGGTGCTGACGGTATCATCGCTACCGGCGTGGACAATATTGATCGTCTGAATCGCGAGTTCCTAGTCAAGGATTTCGAGCCACTGCTTGGACCGCTGGCCGAAGCATCTGGCGAGAGTGTTCGTTCCTTGGCTGAACGTCAGCCAGCCATTTTGGGGTTGTATGTGGTTTCCTATGAGGCGGAGGTGGCACCGGAAACAGTAGCAGCCGCCTATGCAAGTGAGCCCAACGTCATATATGCTGAGCCCAACTGTTATGCTTATGCCAGCGATGTATCTCCTGAACCGCTTGCGTTTACACCCAACGATCCCTACTTCTACCACCAATGGAATCTACAGGCCATCCAGGTGCCCCAAGCGTGGGACTACTCTGGCGGTCACGAGGTGATTGTGGCAGTAATCGACTCCGGCGTTGCTTACGAAGACTTTGAAAGCTACCGGCGCGCACCTGATTTGGCCAACACTGCATTCGTGCCAGGCTACGATTTTGTCAACAACGACTCTCACGCCAATGACGACTTCGGTCATGGCACCCACGTTGCCGGCACCATTGCGCAAAGTACCAACAATGGCTATGGAGTTGCTGGTGTGGCGTTTGGCGCTACGTTAATGCCCATCAAAGTGCTGGACGCGCGCGGACAGGGCGGATTCGATGCACTGGCACGTGGTGTTATGTTTGCCGCTGATCACGGGGCGCACATCATTAATCTGAGTCTCAGCGGACGCAAGTCCTCTCAGCTTCTGCAAGATGCTATCCAGTATGCTACTAACAAGGGGGTTCTGATTGTTGCAGCAGCTGGGAATAGTGGAGGAACCGTCGAGTATCCAGCTGCCTATGACTCGGTCATTGCGGTAGGAGCAGTGGACTATCGGCTGCAACGCGCTCGTTACAGTAACTTCGGCAGCCAGCTGGACCTGGTGGCACCCGGCGGTGACACAGGTGCTGATGCCGATGGCAACGGCCTGCCCGATGGCATTTTGCAGGAAACCTTCCGAGGTGAGCCAAGGCGTTTCGCCCTCCACAACATGGAGGGCACCTCTATGGCAGCACCCCACGTTGCTGGGGTGGCAGCACTGTTGTTTGCGCTCAATCCTGCTGCCACTGCAGCCCAGGTGCGCCAGGTGCTTGAAACAACTGCGCGTGACCTGGGGGCGCCAGGCTTCGATGACAATTACGGTAACGGTCTGATACAGGCTGCCGCAGCGCTGGCGGCTATGGGTGCTCAGGCTCCCACGCCAACCCCTGGGCCCCCGTCGCCAACACTCTCGCCTACGGCTACTACAACACCATCTCCGACACCAACTTCAATGTATTCACCAACGCCATCTGCAACGCCTACTGTCACAGCAACACGCGTGGACATCACGCCACCAGCTTCGCCGACCTACACTGCTACTGCGACCCGAGTGGTCGTTTCGCCCTCACCCTCTCCCACGGCCACCCCTACGACCACGCGAGTTGTTGTGCCTTCGCCGACCAGCAGTCCTACTGCATTGCCCATTTCTACCGTGACACCAGTGGCGTCAGGTGGCGAGCAGCTCCTTGTCAATGGGGGTTTCGAGGCCGAGGGTGGATGGATTTTCAGCCAGACGCGCGTGCCGGCTGCGTACTCTACCGAAATGGCACATAGTGGCCAGCGATCAGTGCGACTAGGGATCGTAAGCGGCCCAGATATCTACAGCTACTCCTCAGTGCACCAGACAGTCACTATTCCAATTGGTGTGCGAAGCGCAGTATTGCGCTACTGGAGCTATCCAATCAGTCAGGACGTCTATCCCAACGACCTTCAACTGGTGCTGATCCTTGACGAAAACTTCCGCATCGCTGCTGTCGCTGACCAGTCTCTTTCCAATGCACGTCAGTGGCTTCCCGGCACCGTTGATCTGACCCGGTTTGCCGGACGCACTATCACGATCTACTTTGGCGTGTACAACGGGGGTGGCACAGGCAGCACCACAGCTATGTATCTGGATGACGTCGAGCTGGTGATCGAGCGTTGACAATCGTACCAAAAGCGCTGCCCGCAGGATGTATTCCTGCGGGCAGCGTATAAGCAGGTAACTACAGCGAGGTACAACACAATCAGCGACGGATGTTGTAGAAAGCGCTCATCCCGGGATACATAGCGCTTTCACCCAGCTCCTCTTCGATACGCAGCAGTTGATTGTACTTGGCCACACGATCTGATCGGCAAGGTGCACCGGTCTTGATCTGCCCTGTGTTCATAGCCACCGACAGGTCAGCGATAGTGGTGTCTTCGGTCTCGCCCGATCGATGGCTCACCACGGCTGTCCAACCAGCCCGATAGGCCGTCTGAATAGCCTCGAGCGTCTCGGTGAGGGTGCCAATCTGGTTCAACTTGATGAGAATGCTGTTGGCGGCGCCCAGCTCAATGGCCTTCTCCAGACGGTCGACATTGGTCACCAGTAGATCATCACCTACCACCTGGACTCGCTCGCCGATCGCCTCTGTCAATGCCACCCAGCCATCCCAGTCATCCTGGGCAAGTCCGTCTTCCAGTGAGATGATCGGATAGCGTTCCACCCAATCCTGCCACAATTTCACCATCTCATCGCTGGTCAGCGTCTTGCCCTGGATAGGGAGACGATACTTGCCATCATCCCACAGCTCAGACGCGGCCGGATCGAGAGCCAGCATGATCTGCTCGCCTATTCTGTAGCCGGCCTTGTCAATCGCAGCCAGAATCACCTCAATAGCTTCCTCATTGCCACTTTTGAGTGCTGGAGCAAACCCACCTTCATCTCCCACGCTGGTGTTGTACCCGCGATCTTTGAGCACTTTCTTGAGTGACTGATAGATCTCGGAACCCCAGCGCAACGCTTCAGCAAAACTCTGGGCACCCACTGGCATTATCATAAATTCCTGAAAGTCAGTGCTTTGCCAGCCAGTGTGAGCTCCGCCGTTAAGGATGTTCATCATCGGGACTGGCAACGTGCGTGCTGTGATACCGCCGAGGTAACGGTAGAGAGGCAGCTGAAGGCTATTGGCAGCCGCCTTGGCCACCGCCAGGCTTACCCCCAGAATGGCATTCGCGCCCAGTTTACTCTTGTTATCTGTGCCATCCAAACCGAGCATCAGACTGTCAATACCTTCTTGGTCGAAGGGATCCCAACCGATCAGTTCCTCCGCAATGGTCTCGGTGACATTCGCGATTGCCTTTTGTACACCTTTGCCACCATAGCGCTCCTTCTCCCCATCACGCAGTTCTAATGCTTCATGAATGCCTGTGCTAGCGCCAGATGGAACAGCAGCTCGCCCGTTGGCACCATCGGAAAGGAACACCTCTACTTCCACTGTAGGATTACCACGCGAGTCGAGAATCTCACGTGCAAGGATATCCTCAATCGTGACAGAATTCGAGTACATTTGGAACCCTCCCTTAGAATGTTCGATACCGCTTTAACGAATTAATCCCCCGCGGGACTCTTTAACGCAACCCCAAGGCCTTGTACAATGCCTGGAAGTCAAAGTACTGCTCGAGCAGAGTGTCCAGGCGTTCCACCTTGTGCTGCTGATGAAAGCGCGTCTTGCCAAAGAAGCTTTCGATCAGCTCCACCACGGTATAGGTGTCGTGGTGGGTCATAATAATTGGCACACCCCTTTCCTCTGCGCGCCCGAGAATAAGTGGACTGGGGCGCAGGTTGCCTGTGAGAATCAAACATTTGGTAGAAGTCTCTAGAGCAGCTAGCATAATGTCCGCACGGTCGCCGCCAGTAATGACAGCCTTGTTGGGCTTACGACGGAAGTAAGTCAGCGCATTGTCTACGCTCATCGCGCCAACCATGACGTTCTCAACCAGCTCCTCTAGCCGATGATGTGCACACAATACCTCGCCGCACAAACCATCGCGCAACTCAGCAACGCTTACTGAAAGCAAGATAGGTTCCTTGGGTAAGACGGCGAGAATGGGAACCCCATGTTTCTCCACGTACGGCGTGACTTTTTGGCGCACAAAATCGAGACGGTGACCGGGCACACCATTGACGACACCACCGATCAAGGACTCTCCCAACCGCACACGTGCCGTGATTAGATCGTCGACTACCTGCAGGTCATGATCATAAGACACCAATATTATCTCGGGGGCACCGAGCAGATCCGCAACGTGAGGTGGTGCCAGATTCACGATCCAACCTTCGCGCAAGCTGCCACCCCCCTCTAACACCACAATGTCCCGATCTTTAGCAATTTTTTGGTAAGCAGCTTTCACACGCGCCACGTAATCTTGCTCGCGGCCTTCCAACACCTCCGCCACCTGACGGTCATGCAGCAGGATGGGGGACATGTCCTCCAATGCGTCCGGCAGGTTGAATGAGTACTTAACGTAATGACTATCCTCATCCATCACATGTTCGCCGCATACCACGCGCGTCGAGGTGCTGACTGGCTTCATATAGCCAACCTTGTATCCATCCCGTTGAAATCGTCGCAACAACCCAACGCATAACGCGCTCTTGCCGGAATATGCTTGGGTCGAAGTCACATAAACATTCTTGGTCATAATAGCCTCCCGAATTTGTAATGGGTGCAGAAAGGACAAGATGGCGCGAACTTGTTAAGATGCCAGCACCAGCCGCATATCGATGCCCATCACTCCACGTCCTTCCTCAAAAACCATCAGAGGGTTGATATCCATCTCTACGATCTCAGGGAAATCGGTAACCAGCTGGGAAACCTTTAATAGTGTCTCAGCACACGCTGCGATGTCGGCAGGGGGCTGGCCGCGCACGCCGCGCAGCAGGTTGAAGGAACGAATTTCGCGCATCATCTCGTTGGCTTCATCGCGCGAGAAAGGCGCGATGCGAAACGATACGTCTTTCAGCACTTCGACATAAATGCCACCCAGACCAAACATGACCAGCGGCCCAAACTGTGGATCCCGGTTCATCCCCACAATGATTTCCCGGCCGCCCCGTACTTGTTGCTGCACCAGGCATCCCCAGATAGTTGCATCAGGCATTCGGCGCAACGCACGGAAGACCATCAGATCGAACGAGTCACGCACCTCACTTGCGTTCTGAATATTGAGCCGCACGCCGCCGATGTCTGTTTTGTGCAAGATATCGGGCGAGGCGATCTTCATTACTACCGGGTAGCCTATCTGTTCGGCAAACTCGACTGCCTCCTCCGGTGTGGTGCACAGCTTAGAGGCTGGAATGGGAATGCGATAAGCTTCAAGAATGTCACGTGCCTCGGCATCGCCAATCTGCAACCGCCCGTCGGCGCGCACCTTACAGAAGATCTCTGCCGCGCGTGCGCGATCCACTTCGAAGTTCTCAAAATTGGGCAGAGGGGTATCTTGCCAATGGCGCTGATCAACCATCGCCTTGAGGGCAGCCACTGCCTGTTCAGGTACGACGTAATTGGGTACGTTGTTCTGGGTGAGGATCTTAACCCCTGCCTGGGTATTTGCTTCACCCATAAAACACGCCAACACTGGGATCTCTGATTTCTTGGCGACCTCGGACACAGCGCGAGCTGTCTCCTCGATTTGCGTCATAAACTGCGGAGTGAGGATAACCAGCAATGCGCCCACATTGGGATCTTGGCTCACCAGGTCAAGGGCGACTCGATAGCGGTCAGCAAGCGCGTCGCCCAGCACGTCGACCGGGTTCAGCACGCTGGCTGCAGGGGGTAGCGCCTGGCGCAGCGCTTCTATGGTTGTCTGAGTCAACGCAGCCACCCTCAAACCACTTCTTTCGATAGCATCGGTTGCCATGATGCCTGGGCCGCCGGCATTGGTGATTACTGCGATTTGGTCGCTGCGTGGCAGCGGCTGACGGGCGAAGGCAACTGCGAGGTCGAACAAGTGCCCTACCGAATGGGCACGTATCAGACCTGCTTGCTTGAATGCAGCCTCATATGCGCGCTCGCTGCCGGCCAACGTACCTGTATGGCTGGAAACGGCACGTGAACCAGCACTTGTAGTACCCGACTTGATTGCCACGATCGGCTTGTGCTTGGTAATCCTGCGTGCCACCTGGATGAAACGCGCTCCGTCGCTGACGCCTTCCAGATAGGCCAGGATCACCCTGGACTCGGGGTCTTCTGCCCACGCCTCGAGGAAATCTATCTCATTAAGGTCGGCTTTGTTGCCCAGGCTGACAAACCGCGAGAAGCCAATGTCACGTGCCAGGGCGATGTCAAGAATGGAAGTACACAGGGCTCCTGATTGAGACATAAATGCAATCTTGCCACGACGTGGCATGCCAGCAGCGAAAGATGCGTTGTAGGGTGCGAGCGTATCGATAACACCCAGCACATTTGGCCCTACAATACGCATGCCATATTGTCGTGCAATCTCTGTCATCCTTCGCTCGGCCAGCAGCCCTTCATGGCCTGTTTCGCGGAAGCCAGCCGAAATAACGATAACTGTCCCGACCCCTTTCTTTCCACATTCCTCCAGCGCCTGCAACACCCCTTTTGCCGGGATAACAATCACTGCCAGATCGACCACATCTTCCACAGCCGCCAGATTGGGGTACGCTGGTAATCCAAGGATCTCGCTTGACTGAGGATTAATAGGGTAGATCTTGCCTTTGAAGCCGCTCTGGATAAGGTTCGAGACAACCGCGTGACCGAGCTTGCCCTCAGTGCGCGAGGCGCCGATTACGGCGATAGACCTGGGCGAAAACAAGGATTCTAGCATTATCAATGCCTCTTCGGGTCTAGGAAATATGGAAGTGGCTTGGTGTGCCAGAGCCCTGGCGGCGCTGCGCAGGAGAGAGGAGATAGCACTCAAACCATCACATGTAAATTTTATCACAAGTGAGATTACACGTCAAAAACTCCTGGCTGCGAGGTCGCAATCTAGACCTGCATTCAGCTGCGAGCGAATGCCTGACTAGGGCGGATGTAGTAAAATGGGTAATTTGAGAGAAGTCACAGAAGTTCGAGTGCTGCTATAATAAAATTCCAGGTAACCGTTTCGGGGCAACCTATCCTGAGTTGATACGACAGCAATGCTGTTGGAGAGCCACCGGAAGCTGCACTAACAGCAAGTAGCAGCTTCCCATGACCAAGAGGTCTAGTTTGATGAAAACGGTCGTTCGCATAGCGATATTGGTGATGGGATTCAGCGGACTGGTTGCTGAGATACTCCTTTTGCGGGAATTCCTCGTCGTTTTCTCAGGCAATGAGATCTCCATTGGCATTGTCCTTGCCAATTGGCTTGCCCTTGAAGCGATGGGAAGTTTCCTTGCCGGCAAAACGGCCGAACGATCCAAGAATGGGGTGGGAGCGTTTATACTGACCACACTCCTCTTTTCTTCAAGCCTCATCGTAGCTATTCTCCTGATCCGTCTTCTGAGAAACATGCTGGGTGTTTCTGTCGGTGAAGACATTGGATTGCTACCAATGTTCTATTCCTCTTTCGTCATTCTTATACCGGTAAGCACATCTCACGGAGCATTGTTCCCACTTAGCTGCCGAATTTATTCAATGTTCTGCGCGCAGGATGCTGCTACCACTGGTAAGGTTTATGTTTATGAGACCATAGGTACAATTATAGGTGGGGTCGTTTGTACATACCTTCTGATCCCCTATCTGGACACATTTCAGACCGCCTTTGGACTCGCCCTGTTGAATTCCATTGTATGCGTTGCTTTGCTTGTCCCTTACTGGAGGATTAGGCCTCTTCAAAAGGCGCTTGTGGTTGCACAGGCCGTGATAACCTTTTCTTTTGGTTATCCGATGCTCAGTGGGCATACAGACAGGTTGCACCATTATTCAGTGCAAATGCAATGGAAGAACCTCAACGTCGTCCATTATCAGAACTCTCAATATGGCAACATCTGTGTTGTTGAAAACCAGGGGCAATATATTTACTTCCTCGATGGAGCCCCTACGATTATAACACCTATTCCAGACATACCGTTTGTTGAGGAGTTCGTTCATCTTCCACTTCTTGCTCATCGGGAGCCGGTGAACGTCTTAATCGTGAGCGGTGGAGTGGGTGGCACGATCCACGAGGTATTGAAGCATCCCTCAGTACAAACGATTGAATATGTGGAACTTGACCCATTGCTTCTCTCTCTTTTTAGAAAATATCCTACGCCGCTGACAGAGGCAGAACTGAATGATAAGAGAGTGAAAACAGAACATGTTGACGGCCGTCTGTTGCTCAAATCAACACCGAATAAGTATGACGTAATCTTCATCGGGATGACTGAGCCATCAGACCTTCAGGTCAATAGGTTCTTTACAAAGGAGTTCTTCACCCTTGTAAAGCAACGATTAAACGAAGAGGGTATTCTGGTGCTTGGAGCGCCCGGTTCTTTAACCCTTCTAAATGAAGAAATAAGGGATTTGAATAGCTGTGTTTTTCACACACTGAGCAGCGTGTTCTCCTCCGTACGGATGATTCCGGGTGACGGCGTAAACATTTTCCTCTCGTCAAATTCCAAAGAGGCTCTAACAATTGACAAGGCACAGGTTATAGAAAGACTGAACGAACGGAATATGGCAGCAGAGACTACAATGCCTTGGCGCATTGAGCAAAAGTTGCACCCCGGTTGGCAGGACTGGCTTGTCCATTTTCTTGAAGGTGGCAGCCAGGAAATCAACTACGATTTCAGGCCCATAGCACTGTTTTACAATATCGCATATTGGAATGCCCTGTATGCACCGTCATTTGGCCGAGTGTTCAACCAGCTTGAGAGGATAAATCTTGAAATCATTCTCATTTTGTTCGCCGCATTTCTTCTCTTCTATTTCGTCGTTCGATCAAGGCACACACGATTTTACTCGGTGTGTATTCCCTTCTCAGTTGCTACAACCGGTTTCGCAGGAATGATATATGATCTTGTGCTGGTATTTGCCTTTCAATCAATTTATGGGTACATATTCTCATGGATTGGAATTCTTGTGGCATCCTTTATGGCGGGTGCAGCTTGTGGGGGTATGCTTATGTCGATGGTGTTGGCACGTATACAAAACGAAATGAACCCCTTCCTGAAAATTGAACTAGCTATCGTTTGTCTTTCCATTGGACTACCCGTAGCGTTGTTCGGCATCAATGCATATGCAGATAATGAGATCTCCTCCTTTGGTGTGAAATTGCTGTTTCTGGTAATTGCATTTTTCTGCGGACTCATGGTGGGTTCCCAGTTCCCCTTGGCTAATAAGTTTTATCTGAAACACAGCGCTGGTTTGACCAGGACTGCTGGATTGCTGTATGCCACTGACCTGTTGGGGGGCTGGCTAGGTGGCATTGTGGGTGCTGTGGTGCTTCTTCCTGTTCTCGGAGTCAGTGGGACCTGTGTTACAATAGGGCTGCTTAAGCTGGCGAGCTTCATCGTCGTATATACACAGCCTCAGTTAGTTTCTGCGAGGAGCTAGGTTTATGGGTTAGAGGAGGTGTGGATAGATGGACGATCTTCTTTTCAGGGCGTTCACCCGAAGGGATTTCCTGGCAAACGCAGCTAAGTTCTGTTTTTTAGCCGCACTGCCTTCGACTCTGCTTGGGTGTGCAAGGACGGAACAACCAAGCGATGTGATGGAAAGCGAAAATGAGATCGAGGATGAAAATGATGTAGAGAACAAGGAACCGGAAGATGATATCGAGAATGAGGATCATCAGGAAAGTGAAGAAAACTCGGCTCAGCCTCGGTCCGACTTCGAACCAGCATATCTGGAGCTTCACAGAACAGGCCAACTAAAGGAGCGAGCAGAAGAACTCTGGGCCATTATGGAAAAATGCCAGCTCTGCCCGAGAAGATGTGGGGTAAATCGCCTGAAGGGAGCAAGTGGATTCTGCCGTACTCCTGGCGCCACATTGGTCATTTCAGCATATCAACCACATTTCGGCGAGGAAAGGCCGTTGGTTGGAAGAGGTGGCTCGGGGACGATCTTTCTGACCCATTGCAATTTACGCTGTGTCTTCTGCCAAAACTGGGAAATTAGTCATCTTGGCAGGGGCTCTGAAACAAGCATTGAGGAATTTGCTGAGATGATGCTGTACTTGCAAGAAATCGGTTGTCACAATATCAACCTTGTCACTCCGACGCATTATTCCCCTCACATTCTCAAGGCTCTGGATGTAGCTGCTGGAAAAGGTTTGCGGCTTCCTATCGTTTATAACACCTCAGGCTGGGAACGCCTCGAAATTCTCGCATTCCTTGATGGAGTCGTGGATATATATCTCCCCGACTTCAAGTATTGGGATGGCACAATGTCAGCAAAGTACTCTGCGGGGGCCGAGAATTATCCTGAGGTTACCCGAAAAGCAATTCTTGAGATGCATCGTCAAGTTGGTGTGGCAAAGCCTGCGGAAGACGGCATTATGCAGAGGGGACTGATGATCCGGCATTTGGTGATGCCGAATGGTGTCGCTGGCTCGGAGAAAGTTATGGAGTGGATAGCAGAAAACCTGCCCAAGGATACGTATGTCAACATTATGGTGCAATACACCCCGATGCACAAGGCGTATGACTATCCGGAAATATCCAGGAGAATTACGCAAGAAGAATACCTGAGTGTCGTGCAGAAGGCAAAGGATTTAGGGCTCACAAACCTCGATATTCAGGGATTCTGGTGGTTGCAACGATTATGAGGCCGGTAATGTAAAAGTGATGACATTTATTTTCATGGCGCACGCTGTCGATCAAGCGTGATAGCATCGACCGGGCCTCGATGCATTTATTGCGTGCCCTAAGCGCTCGTGAGCACGAGTGTTTGCCCTTGAGTGCGTTTCGGTCCTGAAATCCCATCACCCGTGCGCGGGTATCAGTTGGTTGGGGGCTAAAACTGACATCGGCCAACATGCGATGCCTCATCGGCGCCACCACGCCTTGGCCCTTGGAGCCATTTGTGACCCCTAAATGTAATTCACCGGGAACAGAACACGTGGTGAACCCAGCTCCCTCACCATTTACCTTTCCTGACCACGAGTTTGCACAATTCTCCGTAGCCTGGTATACGTTTCCTGGGTAATGGTTCAACCGGGTTTCGCATCCACTGTTTCAAACCGCTAAGGATTCCCTTGACAGGAGTGTGACAAAATGAGAATACTGGTCACTGGCGCAGCCGGGTTCATTGGTAGTCATCTGGTCGAAGCGTTGCTGCGCCGTGGTGATCACGTGATCGGGCTGGACAATTTCAATGATTACTACGACCCGCGCCGCAAACAAGCCAACCTGAGCGCAGTGCGAGGTCATCCTCGTTTCACTTTCTACCACGCTGATATTCGCGATGCCGGCTACGTGGATCAGATCGTATCACAGCATCGGCCGGATGTTATTGCCCATCTGGCTGCGATGGCTGGTGTGCGTTATTCAATCGGTCGTGCCGGGCTGTACACGGATGTCAACATCCGTGGGACTGTCAATTTGCTGGAAGCAGCACGTCTGTGTGGCGTATCACACTTTGTGTTTGCTTCCACCTCCTCCGTATACGGTGAGACAACGCGAATCCCTTTTGTTGAGAGTGATCCGTGTAATTATCCGCTGGCGCCTTACCCGGCCAGCAAAAAGGCGGGTGAAATCATAGGACACACCTACTGGCAGCTTCATAGCCTTCACTTCACAGCGCTGCGTTTCTTTAGCGTGTACGGACCCCGCGGCCGGCCGGATATGATGCCTTACAGTGTGATCGACTGCGCCGTACGCGGGAAGCCTATCCAGCTGTTTGATGGAGGACGCATGCGGCGTGATTGGACATATGTAGATGATATTGTAGCTGGGGTTATAGCTGCGCTGGAGCGGCCTCTAGGGTATGCTATCATCAACCTTGGACGCGGCAGCCCAGTATGGATGAGCGACTTTGTGGAGATCATCGCTCAGCTGGTCGGAAAGGAGGTGTTGGTGACAGAAGTGCCAGCTCCGCCCAGCGAGCCTAAAATCAACTATGCCGACATCTCCAAGGCGCGAGAGTTGCTAGGTTATGAGCCACGCACTGCGGTGACGGATGGGCTTGCCGAGATGTGGCGCTGGTATCGACGTGAGGTCATGTTAGACGAAGGACACTGAGAATCCTTGAAACCTTTCAGGCAGACACCTCTGCAGCCTATCCAATCGAGTTCCCATAGTGAGTATCTGCCAGAAGACATCTCACCTCGACGTGACTTCTGGGTGGTGTTGTTGCTCTTCATAGCGTTCCGCGTTATGGCTCTACTTGCCTTTCGTCCAGGCGGACTGCTGCTGGATTTCTCCGATTTCTACTGGTACCGTGAGTTCGCTCAGCTAACCCGGCAAGGCTATTATCCCTACATCAACCTGTGGACTACCTATCCTCCTTTGTTCCCCTACTTGATGATCGGTGTGTGGTGGGTCAGCACGCTGCTACCTCCATGGGAATTCCCTAATCTGTGGTTTACCTTGATGCTAGGTGGCGTCTTTCTTCTGTTCGAGGTCGGTAACCTGATACTCATCTACGCCATTGCTGCTTGCATGGGCGATGAACGCAGTGCTCTGCGCACATCCTGGTTTTATGCCCTGTTGTTCGTACCCGTGTATACATTGACTGGCTGGTTCGAAAGCTATCCCCTTTTCTTCTTCCTGCTGGGGCTATACTTACTCCTCCGCGGACGTCCCCTATGGAGCGCGATAGTATGTGGTATCGGTTTTATGATCAAGCTAATCCCTGTTATCCTGCTCCCTGTCGGATTGCGCCTGCCACGTGCAGAGAAGTGGCCACTCGCTATCCGGAGACTGAACCTGAGACTAGATGTGCGACATGTCGTCTTCTACTTAGTCACCTTCGTCCTAACCACGATTCTTATCGGGCTGCCCTTTTACCTTCTTAACCCCCAACTGGTATGGGGCTCATTTGTCATCAGCAGCGCCCGAGAGCCTTGGGAGACTGTCTGGGCTCTATTGGAAGGAAAGTATGACTACGGCATCATCCCACTTGATATGCGCGATATCAGCTGGCAGCCAAGACCTCTAGCAAGCAGCCTGCCTTGGCCGTTGATCACGTTGGGATTTGTTGCTATCTTCGGCTTCATCTACACGCGACCGGTCGCTTGGCACCAGCCGCGTAACATAGTTGCTCTTGCCGGCTTCACGCTGTGTCTGTTCATGCTCTATTCCAAAGGGTATAGTCCGCAATGGTTGGGCTGGGTGCTTGTGTTCATTGCTCTTTTGCTGCCTAACTTGCGCGGTGTCTTTTATGCATTGGCTGCCAGTTTAGCGAATTTGATTGAGGCAAACATCTTTTTCATCGTGGTACCCGATGAGCACTGGTTACTGATTGCAACGGTCGGGGTACGAACGTTGATTTTTGTTTTGGTTGGCATTGAGTGCCTTTTTATCTTGCGTCCTTCTTGGTTTACTGAGCGAATGCAACACATCTGGCGTTGGCTGCTGATTGGGCTGACAGCTGTACTAGCGATTGGCAGTGTGCCAGCCGGAATACGCTTTGTACACGCCTACTTTGACGCGCGCTACCAGCTGTCGCCGTATCGCGCTACTATCGATGTGCTGCGTGCTGAGAGCCAGACAAACATGGCGCTGATCCTTACCAGCTTTGATCACAACGCCTACGATTGGTTGTATCCCTTCCTGCGTGACCGGTTGACCTTCTATATGCTGGACGATTACGCACCGCCTGGGGAGTCGGTTGTTGTACGTACTCATACGCTGATGGAACAAGTTGCTGGACGTCACCGTGAAGGGTGGTTCTTCGACAGCGATCCGACCAAACAATCCCCCTCTGAGCAAGCTATGGCCGATTGGCTCGCAGCACGCGCGGAACTGCTGGATGTACGAGACATAGATCGAGGGCGATTGTATCACTTCCGCCTGCATTAAGGATGTTATTCCCACCATAGCATATCGCGCTTTTGTCAACCCCTCATGGCACGCATATAATGATAAATCTGTCAGCGAGAGACAGGATAACAGTCAACACTTGTGGAGAGGACAGCTGTGCTAGGTACAAACAAGCTGTGGCAGAGTCTGGAACGCACACGTAATGCCTTCTTTGGACAGATTACCGGGCTCTTCGGCAGCAACGAGATCGACGAAGAATTATGGGATGATCTGGAAGCTTTGCTCATCCAAGCAGACGTAGGAGTTGCAACTACACAATCGCTGATCAAGACGGTGCGCGAGGCAGTGGCGCGCCAAGGATTGACACGCGCCAACGACGTCGAGAAGATCCTGAAACAAGAAATGATTAGTTTATTAAATAATAGTCATGACCTGAACATCAATCACCATCGTTTGCTCAATGTGATCTTGGTGGTTGGGGTGAATGGATCGGGCAAGACAACCACGATTGCCAAGCTAGCGCACTGGTATCGCGAGCGAGGTTATCGAGTAACACTTGCTGCGGCCGATACGTTTCGTGCTGCTGCGATCAGCCAGCTGCAAACCTGGGGTGAACGTGCCGGTGCCACCGTTGTTGCCCATCAGCCTGGTGCCGATCCAGGCGCTGTGGTCTTCGACGCCATTAAAAGCTGCCAGGCACGTGGCGCTACTTTGCTCATTGTGGACACTGCTGGTCGTTTGCACACCAAGTACAACTTGATGAAGGAACTGGAAAAGCTGCGTAACATCATGGCACGCCAAGTGCACGAGGCACCGCACGAGACATTACTAGTGTTGGATGCCACGACCGGTCAGAATGCTATCAGTCAGGCACGTCATTTTAAAGAAAGCGTGAAGGTCACAGGTGTGGTGCTAGCAAAGCTGGACGGCACGGCCAAAGGTGGGGTCGTGTTTGCCATCGCTCGCGAGCTGGGGCTACCGGTGCGCTTCGTTGGTACAGGCGAGCAGTTAAGCGACCTTGAGGAGTTCGATCCTAAAGCCTTTGTGGACGGATTGTTCGGCGAATAAGGAAACCTGATAGACGGTTTCTTCTAATTCATAAATCAGAATACGAAAACAACATTGTGAGGTGTAGTATGAGCATTGATGAAACACGCGCTACATTAGCTGATTTGCGGCAGCGAATCAGCGAGATCATGGTGCGTCTTTGACCTCGCTGCTAAGGAGCAAGAGATCGCGAAACTAGAAGAGGAATCTGCGACGCCTGATTTCTGGAGTGATCAGGACGCAGCACAAACTCACATGCGTCGACTGGCCACGTTGCGCGACGAGGTAGAGACTTGGCGCAGCTTAGACCAGCGAGTCACTGATGCGCTGGAGCTGGCTGAGCTGGCCAGCACTGAACGGGACGAGACGATGGCAACCGAACTGGAAGCTGAGGCGTCAGACATTCAGAAGACGCTCGAACAGCTGGAGTTCCGACTGCGTATGTCGGGCGAACACGACCGCGATGATGCTTTGCTCTCCATCCATGCCGGCGCGGGAGGTACGGAGAGTCAAGACTGGGTGGCAATGTTGCTGCGTATGTATCTGCGCTGGGCAGAGGATAAAGGCTATAAGACCGAAATTGTCGATTCGCTGGAAGGTGAAGAAGCAGGTCTGAAAAGCGTCACTGTGTTGATCGAAGGACCTTACGCTTACGGCTACTTACGCTCTGAACGAGGAGTGCATCGCCTGGTACGGTTGTCACCGTTCGATTCGGCGCATCGCCGTCATACTTCATTTGCACTGGTGGAAGTGATGCCCAACTTGGAGGATGACATCGAGATACACATCAACCCTGAAGACATTCGTATGGATGTGTACAAGTCGTCAGGGGCAGGTGGTCAGCATGTGCAGAAGAACGCTACTGCTGTACGCCTGGTGCATATTCCTACAGGTATCGTGGTCACCTGTCAGAATGAACGGTCGCAGATGCAGAACCGCGAAATGGCTATGCGCATTCTGCGCGGCCGCCTGTATGAACTGGAGCGCCAGAAGCGCGAGGAAGAGGCAGCGCGCCTGAAGGGCGAGCACGTGGAAGCTGGTTGGGGCAACCAAATACGTTCTTATGTGTTACATCCTTATAAAATGGTCAAGGACCATCGTACCAATTACGAAGTAGGCAATGCCGAAGCTGTACTGGACGGACACATCGACGAGTTTATCGAGGCATATCTACGCCAGACGGTTGTATAGAGCAAATTGACTCGACAACAGATCTCAGATCTTTGTATCCCCCAGTCGCAATGACAAAATCTATGATTCTGGAAGGAGGAAAGCAAAGCGGGGACCGATACCCGCTCGCAAACATCCGATGAGACTGGTAACATTTTTGCAAGATGGGAAGTTACGTCTGGGCGCACTATGTACCCGCGATGAGCGCGAGTCGGTAGTAGATCTGCAACGAGTGGAACCACGATTACCGAATGATATGCTGACTTTCTTGGAGCAGGGAGAAGAGGCGCAGCGCCTAGCTGTCGCAGCTCTCGCACGTGCCACTGATGCGATTCCGCTGGAGAAAGTGATTCTAAAAGCGCCTGTTTTGTTTCCGCGCAAAATCATCTGCATTGGACTGAACTATCGCGATCACGCTGCCGAGACAGGGCAGGCTATCCCGGAATACCCCACGGTTTTTTCCAAGTATGCCAACGCCGTGATTGGACCGGGCGAGCCAATTGTGTTGCCTCGCGTTTCGCAGCGAGTGGACTATGAGGGGGAGCTCGGTGTGGTGATTGGTCGGCGGGGGCGCTATATCCCCGAGAATCAGGCGCTCGACTATGTAGCGGGTTATCTGCCATGTAACGACGTAAGCGCACGCGATTTCCAAAAACGCACTTCCCAATGGACCATTGGCAAAACATTCGACACCTTCGCCCCAATGGGACCGGCACTGGTGACTAAGGATGAGATTCCGGATCCGCATAGGCTGGATATACAGGTTTATGTCAGTGGTGAGCTGATGCAATCTTCCAATACACGTAACCTGATATTCTCTGTGCCCTACCTGGTTGCCTATCTTAGTCAAGTGATGACATTGGAGCCGGGTGACGTTATCTTGACAGGCACGCCGGGTGGGGTGGGGGATGCACGTACACCGCCGCGATATCTGCAACCGGGCGATGAGGTGCGGATCGAGATTGCTCAACTAGGGGTTTTGAGGAATCCTGTGGTCGTGGAAACCGAGCGGAGCTGAATCTATGTAATGAGGCAGGGTACTCCCGATGGAGGCAACTGATCGTGTCGGTCAATGATATTGTGATTCGCATTGCCGGTGAGTCCGGTGAAGGCATTGTCACCATTGGTGAAGTGTTTGTACGCATTGCAGCTTTCTCCGGACTAGAGGTGTACACGTTTCGCACCTTCCCGGCTGAAATCCTGGGTGGGCATGTAATCTTTCAAGCGCGCATTGCCGACCGACCGGTGCTCTCCCAGGGAGACAACATCAATGTGTTAGTATCGCTCAACCAGGAAGGCTATGACACCCACATAGACGAGCTGGAGACTGGAGGCGTGGTAATCTACGACAGTGGAGTGGTCACACCACGTGATGGTGCCCGTCATCTACTATACCCTATTCCAGTGTCCCAGCTAGCAGCCGGCATCAACTTTACGCGAGGCAGCAACCTGGTAATGCTTGGGGCGATGGTGCAGCTGATGGGCCTACCACTTGAGCGTGCAGAGCAAGTGGTACGAAGAAGGTTAGGCCGTTACCCCGACCTGTTGCCCAAGAATCTGGAAGCGTTGACAGTGGGCTACCGCCATGCGCAAGAACAGTTGCTTGAGCGCCCCCCTTCGTACCTTGTGCCACCGGAGCATGTCACAGAAGACAAGCTGGTCCTGACTGGTTACCAGGCCATCGCATTGGGTGCTCTAGCAGCAGGTTGCCGCTTCTTTGCCGGTTACCCCATTACGCCAGCCACCGACCTGATGGAATTCTTGGCTAGTGAGCTCCCCAAGGCAGGTGGTACAGTAGTGCAAGCAGAGGACGAGATCGCTGCCATTAATATGGTGATTGGTGCCTCTTTTGCAGGCTTGCCCTCTATGACTGCTACCTCTGGGCCAGGTCTCTCACTTATGGTGGAGGCGATTGGGCTAGCCAGTATGGCAGAGGTTCCCATCGTAGTGGTGGACGTGCAACGTGCTGGTCCTGCAACCGGGATGCCCACTAAGACAGCACAGGGTGACTTGTACATGGCCTTCTACGCTGGTGCTGACGAGGCGCCACGTTTCGTGATTGCACCGAGTTCGGTGGAAGATTGCTTCTATCAAACCATCAACGCATTTAATATGGCCGAGCTATATCAGATGCCTGTCATTATCCTAAGCGATCAGGCTCTGGCACCGCGCGTTGAGACGTGCACGTTTTTCAATCTGGAGAAGGTGCGTTTATGGAAGCGTCAGCTGGCCGAACTTAAGGAAGGCCAATCTTTTGAGCGTTACAAGATCACCCATAGCGGAGTGTCTCCCACCACCATGCCGGGCATGCCGGGCGGGCAGTACACGGCAGAGGGGTTGGAGCACGATGAATATGGTCATCCGGACTACTCGCCCGAGATGCATCGCCTGATGACCAGGAAACGATGGAACAAGGTCAATGCTGCCCGTCACCATGTGTTCGGCCTGGAAAACGCTGTCGAAGAGTGGGGCGACCAAGATGCTGCCATTGGCATCTTGGGGTGGGGCAGCTCGCTGGGTCCGGTCAAGGAAGCTATGGTTCGTGCTCAAGAGGCAGGCTACCGCGTTGCCGCCTTGTTCCCCAAAATTCTGTTCCCTATGCCCGACGTACGTATCCGCCGTTTCTTGCGTGGACGACGTGTGCTGATCATCCCTGAGCTAAACTCCCTAGGCCAATTCGCACGCGTCATCGAACATCGCTATACCCGACAGCTGGTGCAAGATTCGATTAATGTAATTTCACTCAACAAGTATGAAGGGTTGCCTTTCAAGCCGATGGAGATCTTCGAGGAGATCAAGCGGGTAAGCGAGCTGCTCACTCGCCGTACCCGATTGTGATGACAAGAGGGTGCTATGGTTACATTGGATCGTCCAGTGCCTATCAAGGATTTGAAAAGCAACGTCAAGCCTATCTGGTGTCCCGGCTGTGGAGACTATGGTGTGATGCAAGCTGTGCTAAAAGCGGTGAGTGAGCTGCAGCTTGACCCCGCGCACATTGTGATTGCATCAGGTATTGGGTGCTCGGGTCGCTTCCCTGCTTTCGTTAAGACCTACGGCTTCCACGGAGTACACGGGCGCGCTCTGCCGCTGGCGACTGGTGTCAAAATTGCTAATGCTGACCTTACAGTGTTGGCGATAAGTGGTGATGGCGACGGTCTGAGCATCGGTGCCGGTCACCTCCCCCATGCCGCGCGGCGCAATGTGGACATCACCTATCTGGTGCTGGACAACGAGGTTTACGGCCTAACGAAAGGGCAACCTTCCCCAACCAGCTCGTGGGGTACCAAGACAAAAGCATCACCCTACGGTACAGTCGAGCGGCCGCTTAACCCGGTGGCGATGATGCTGGCTTGCGAAACCACCTTTGTTGCACGTGGCTTTTCGGCGCGTCCCCATGAGCTGGCTGAGATTATCAAACAGGGGATACTACATCCGGGTTTCGCCTTTATCGAGATTATTAGCCCCTGCGTCACATTTTTAGACACCTATGCTTTGTACAAGCAGCGAGTTGTCCCTATACCTGAAACCCACGATCGCACAGATCGTATGGCTGCGCTGGCATTGGCATTCGAGTCTGAAAAAATTTACCTAGGCGTTTTCTATCAGGACAACCATTCCCGTCCGCACCATGTAGCTCTGAATGAGATGCGCAAGAAACTAGGAGATAGCTATTCGCTCCAGGCTTTGTTGGAACGGTTTCGAAGATAGAGGTAGCATAGCGACTCAGGCTTTACTTCAGATAGTGCTCCGATTGTGGTAAGACAGGCACAACTGAGCAATCTTGTTAAGGAACATGCCATAGAGCTGGGTTTCGACTTAGTGGGCATCGCTCCCGCTACACGTGTTCCTCACGCCGATGCCTATTTGGCCTGGTTGGAAGCTGGATATGCCGCCACGATGACATACATGGTGCGCGACCCAGTGCGTCGTCAGGATCCACGCCACGTGTTGCCTGAAGCTCGTTCTGTCGTGTCAGTCGCTGTCTCCTATTTTACACTCGATCCACCTGCTGAGCTGTGGGATGATCCCGCACGAGGGCGCATTGCGCGTTATGCCTGGGGACGGGATTATCATGATGTTCTAATACCTCGTCTGCGACAATTGGGCGAATTCCTAAAGCAGCACGTTGGTAACACGGTATCGTGGCGAGCCTATGTGGATACTGGGCCACTTCTGGAGCGCGATCTGGCCGCTATGGCTGGCCTTGGCTTCATCGGCAAGAACACTTGCCTTATTAACCCGCAGTGGGGGTCATATCTCTTCCTGGGTGAGCTCTTAGTAAACATGGAGCTCGCTTACGACACTCCAGATACCAAAGGCACCTGTGGCAGTTGCACGCGCTGTCTGGATGCATGCCCCACGGGCGCACTGGTTGCCCCCTACCAGCTGGACAGTGGCAGGTGTATTTCATATCTCACTATTGAACTGCGTGATGCCATTCCAGAAGCATTGCGCACCCATATAGGGAATTGGGTCTTCGGTTGTGATATTTGCCAGTCCGTCTGCCCGTGGACGCGCCGCTTTGCTCATCCCGGCCAGCAAGACTTCCTGCACTTTGATCCAGAACAATGTGTGCCGCGTCTGACCGAGATCATCAACATGGATGAGGTCCAGTTTCGCGCGCGTTTCGGGCATACACCCCTTATGCGAAGTAAATGGCGCGGCCTGTTGCGGAATGCACTGGTAGCGTTGGGTAACTGGGGCGATCAGGCTGCCATTTCAGCACTGCAGCAGGTTACTGAGAGTTCTGATCCCCTCCTCAGAGAACACGCCATTTGGACATTATCTCGCACCGGCGGCCTTGTATGACTTCATGCATCCGTGCTGAGACAGGAGGGCGGGTGCTAAGGCGTCTCACCATACTCCGTCGTGCTCTTGTGCAGCGAGGGAAAACATCAGCCGCGCAGCTGGGCACCCAAGCTGGACTCTAGGCTACGTACGATCCGGGCCTGCACACGTGCCACTTCTTGGTCAGTCAGGGTGCGATCCTCAGCACTGAAGGTGAGTGTATAGGCCAAGCTCTTCTTACCTGATCCAATCTGAGCACCCCGATAGACGTCAAAGAGACGCACTCCGGCGAGCAATCGCCCCCCTGCTTGCATGATCGCAGCTTCTACCTGTTGTGCCGGGATGTTCTCATCTACCACCAACGCAATGTCTTGACGCACCACCGGAAAACGCGGCAATGGGCGCACGGTAAAATGGGAGGGGATATGCGTCTCCAGACACCGCAAGTCAATCTCGGCTGCCAGAACTGGTACTTGGCGTGGCAAATCAAATGCTTCCTGTACTAGAGGATGAAGTTGACCGAATACGCCGACCGTCTCGTTGTCCACCAGCACATTCGCCGTGCGTCCGGGATAGTAGGTTGGGTTGTCAGCTGGTTGAAAGGTGGGTCGACTCACGTGTAGCCCTTCCAGCAGCGCTTCGATTATTCCTTTCAGATCAAAGAAATCCATCAAACGCGTGTCGGAGCCCTGCCATACCACCGGCTCGCGCTGTCCAGCCAGCACGATACATAGGGCAGGTACCTCATCGGGCAGCTCGCTCCCCTCTGAGGAAGGCAGGAAAACGGGCCCAAGCTCAAACACCACGACGCGCTCGCGTTGACGCAAGTTCTGTGCTAACACATCCAAAATACCAGCCAGCAAGCTGTGACGCATCACAGTGCGCTCAGGGTTGATAGGATTTGCAATTGTCACATAAGGGCGCTTGTCCAGTGTTGCCCCGGGCGGGCACAACAAGGCTTCACGCTGTGGCGAAGTAAGGCGATAGGTCATCACCTCCTGCAAGCCGGCCTCCACCAGCAGATCGCGTATGAGTTCCTCGTGGAGAAGAGCAAGGTTGTCTCGCTGGGGTGGCATCACATCTTCGATCTGCGTGTTGGGAAAACGGTCATAGCCATAGACACGTGCGATTTCTTCGATCAGGTCTGCTCTCCCAACCACGTCAGCGCCGATATCCATGCGGTGATCTGGGGCGGTGACATAGAGGACGTCTTTCTCAGGTTCGTCCACCTGAAACTCCAATGCTTCCAGAATCCGACGCACTTCTTGCGGTGGTAAATCGACACCCAGAATACGCCTGACCTCTGCCAACGGCAGGTCGACCGTGATGGCTGGCGGTGGCGCAGGATAATAATCAATGATATCTCGTGCTATAACACCACCAGCTAACCGCTGGATCAGTTGGGCGGCACGTAGCGCCCCAAACCAAGCTTGTGCCGGGTGCACTCCACGACTAAAACGGTAAGCTGCCTCAGAGTTCAGTCCATAGGCCTGTACCGAACGACGGATGTTAATAAAGTCCCAGGCTGCTGCCTCTAGCAAGATGTTGCGAGTGCCTGCATGCACCTCGCTCTCTGCGCCTCCCATGATACCACCAATGCTCAGCGGACCAGCTGGGTCGGTCACCAGCATAGTGAAAGGTTGCAATACGCGTTCCACGCCATCCAGTGTTTGGATACGTTCTCCTTCCCTAGCAAGCCGTGTAATGATTTGGATAGGTTGCCCACTTCCAGCATACCGGTCTGCCCTCGCACGCAATGCATCGTAGTCGAAGGCATGGTTGGGCTGCCCTACCTCCAACATCACATAGTTGCTGACATCCACTACATTATTGATAGGGCGCATACCAGCTAGGCGCAAGCGCAACTGCATCCAGTAGGGTGAGGGCCCAATCTGGATGCCTTCGATCAAGGCCGCACAAAATCGCGGATTAAGAGGGGCATTCTCGGTCTTTATGACCACCCGTTCGCTGAGCGAAGGGCCTTCCAGCGGCAGGTTAGTGTAATCTGGATAGCGCACCCGTTGACCGGTAAGGGCTGCCACCTCGCGCGCCACTCCGATGATGGATGCACAGCGCGCCATACTGGGTGTTAACTCAATGTCCAAAATGGCAGTGCCCAGTACATCAGCTAGAGGCATGCCCGTGGGGGCATCGGCGTCCAAGATCAAGATGCCAGTGTGATCGTCCGATATACCCAGCTCCTTCTCAGAGCACAGCATATGGCGGTTCATAATACCTCGGACGGCCCGTCCTCTGAGCACCATCTTGGAGCCATCGTCCTTATGACCATCAAAGAGGAGAGCACCTTCCAGCGCGAAGGGTGATTTTAGATTCAGGTGGCGGATATCCTTCCCTAAATAGGGGAAAAGGTTGGGTGCGCCAGTTACTACCGTTTCGACCTGACCGGCCCCGTAGTCCACATCGGCCAGTACCAGACGGTCCGCGTTGGGATGCGGTCTGACTGCCAGGATGTGAGCCACAACAATTCTATCACGATCCCATGGCAGCGATGCCCCTTCGATGCCCAAGTATTCAATGCCGCTCACTTCCAAGCCAGCCAAAGTTAAACGCTCCGCCAGCTCGGTCACAGATAGCAGGATATCTACATAGTCTTTTAACCAGCTGATTGGGACTTTCATCTCAGAATTGCTCCAGAAACCGCAGATCGTTGCTCCAGAAATAACGGATATCCTCGATGCCATAACGCAACATGGCAATGCGTTCTACACCCATCCCGAAGGCGTACCCTGAATATCGATTGGGATTGTAGCCGCCATTTTGCAGCACTGTTGGGTGCACCATTCCACATCCCAAAATCTCCAGCCAGCCCGTGTACTTGCAGAGTCGGCATCCCTTGCCATTGCACAAGATGCATTCCACATCCATCTCTGCAGACGGCTCTGTGAAGGGGAAATAGCTGGCCCGGAAGCGAGTCTTGCGGCCAGCACCAAACATGCGCTGCGCAAAGTCGGTAAGAGTTCCCTTCAAGTCGGTGAAACGGATGTTGTAGCCCACTGCCAAGCCTTCCACTTGATGAAACTGAATCTCACTCCGCGCAGTGATCTGTTCGTAGCGATAGCACATCCCAGGCAACACCACACGAATCGGTTGGGGACAATACTCACGCATTGCATGGATCTGCCCTGGAGAAGTATGAGTGCGCAACAGCACATCAGGCTGGGTGGTATAAAAAGTGTCCTGCATTTCGCGTGCCGGATGATAGGGTGGAAAATTGAGCAATTGGAAATTGTATTCGTCCGTTTCCACATCACGGCTGCGATAGACTTGAAATCCCATATCGGCCCAGATTTGCAGGATGCGGCGTAACGTTTGCGTGCTGGGATGCAGACGACCGCGCAGCACTGGTCGACCCGGCAACGTCACATCAATAGCTCCCTCGACCAAAGCTTTCTCGATCTCCTGAGCCTTGACGAGCTGTACGCGCTCTTCATAGGCTGCTTCCAAACGTTGCTTTAGCTGGTTGGCACGTTGACCAAAAACAGGACGCTCCTCTTTCGGCAACTCACCAACACGTCTCACCGAGAGGGTCACCTTTCCTTTGCGTCCAAGATAAGTGGTGTGCCAGCGTTCCAGTGCCTGACTGTCGGATGCTTTCTCCAGCTCGGCCAGCGCTTCGGCTGCCAATCGATCGAGAATCTCAATACTCTCCGGGGAATCGGACATATACTCTCCTCTAACTGTCAGGAATGATCTCACATATGTTAGGTCTCACAGCCCCTATGTTTGCCACAGGCGCGTGACAGTAATGGCCGAGACAACATTTTTTCATCTTAACAATGATCGGTTCATAGGGCAAAATGATAATTTATGACAAGTCTCTTGCCATTAAGACGTTTGCCCGCTATAATGGGCTGTATTAGACTGCCTGTGCTGTTCCTTCGTCAGGCAAGGGAGTATCTCTCGATGGACTTAGATGCGCTACAACAAGGCATCTATGCCGCACGCCAAGGGCGCCGCGCTGAGGCACGCGCATGGTTACGTGAGGCTCTGCGACGCGACCCCAATAATGAACAAGCTTGGTTGTGGCTGAGCACGGTGGTCGAGACAGACGCCGAATATCAAATGTGTCTTGAACGAGCACTAGCAATTAATCCGCTCAATGAGACAACACGTGCCCGTCTGCGTGATGCTCTTCGTGGTAGTCGCCGCGAGATCACACATCACCATCCCACCGAACCCTTACGCTCTGAAACAATCTCGCCCTCAATAAAGCCCTTGGTATCAGCACCTGTTCCAACGGTCACTGAGCCGGATAAATTGCCAGCTCGGTCATCACAAGGTGTGAGACCTGTACCAGCTCGGCAGTCCCGCCAACTGGCCATGGCGACACCTCAAGCATCCGCCTCGCCAGACAAGCTTGTGCTTGAGCCAAGTGCAGAACAGCCGGCCCCAGCGATACCCATTCCTGCTTTGGCGGTGATAGGATGCCTGACAGTCACGGCAATCTCAGGTCTTTTGGTGCTCATCAGCCTGGTATTGATGGGCTGGGCTTCCTGAAGTTGGATTATCCTATAGTGCACAGGGTTTGTCAAAGACGTTGGGAGAGGGGAGCTGTCATTGTTTCAATCGTTACCCCCCGATCATCCGGTCGTTCATATCTGCTCGGCGACGACTACAGCGCCTTGCTAGCCTTTCTTAAGCTCATTCCACATCACTCTTAAGAGATGGAGGTTTTCATGGGAGACAGATTGGCATGGATCGAAGATGCCCTGCGCGAGCTACATGAGAAGAACCTCTATGTAACCATCCGCACCATCACATCACCTCAGGGACCATGGTTGGAGGTAGATGGTCGCCGTGTACTGAACTTCTGCTCTAACAACTATCTGGGTCTGGCTAACGATGTAAGACTCGTGCAAGCAGCTAAGGAGGCGTGTGAAAGATTTGGAGCTGGTCCAGCTGCGGTGCGCACTATTGCTGGCACGATCGCTTTACACAATGAGCTGGAAGCTCGCCTAGCGCGGTTCAAGGAAGCGGAGGCCGCTCTTGTCTTTCAATCCGGTTTCTGCGCCAATTTGGGTGCTATCCCGGCACTGGTAGGAACCGGCGATGCTATCTTCTCCGACGAGCTGAACCATGCCAGCATCATCGATGGCTGCCGGCTAAGTCGCGCAGACATTGTCCGCTATCCCCACAACGACCCAGCTGCGTTGCGCTCACTGCTGAGCGAGCGACGTTCGCACTATCAGCGGGCGCTGCTGGTAACCGACGGTGTGTTCAGCATGGACGGAGATATCGCCCCGCTGCCCGAATTGGTAGCGCTGGCTGACGAGTTTGATTGTATGATAATGGTGGATGATGCCCACGGTGAAGGGGTGTTGGGAGAAGGAGGACGAGGGATTGTGCATCACTTCGGCCTGCAAGGACGCGTGGACATTGAGATCGGCACCATGTCCAAAGCTTTTGGTGTGGTAGGGGGATATGTCGCTGGCAAGGCAGTCATCATTGAATGGCTACGCCAGCGCGCCAGACCTTTTCTCTTCTCCTCAGCGATGACGCCTGCCGACACGGCAGCCTGTCTGGCGGCTATCTCCATCCTGGAGGAGAGTACCGAGCTGGTAAACAAGCTGTGGAAGAACACCTATTACTTCAAGGATCAGATGCAACTGCTCGGTTTTGACATTGGTAAGAGTACGACACCGATTACCCCACTTATGCTGAAAGACGAGATGTTGACGCAACGGTTTAGCCAGCGCTTGTTCGAGGAGGGGGTGTTTGCCACCGCTATCTCTTACCCCACTGTTCCGCTTGGCAAGGCGCGAATCCGCTTTATGCTTTCAGCGGCGCATGAACGTGAGCATATGGATGAAGCACTAACCATCATTGCTCGTGTGGGACGCGAACTGGGTGCCATCCGATGAATGTGCCTTTTCTCGCCCTTGTTCTGGTGGTACAGCTGCCCTTGATGTTGGCGCTGCCCATCTTGGTAGGGTGGTGGATCCGGAGGCACTTCGGTGTGGCCTGGCGCATCTACCTAGCTGGTGGCGCAACTTTTGTCGCCTCTCAGGTCGTTCACTTGCCGCTTAACTATGCACTCGGACTGTTGACTGGAGCATGGGGCGTGGGTCTCTGGCCACTGCCGCTGATGGCACTGGCTGCCGGGCTGAGTGCGGGTGTGTGTGAGCAAACTGCTCGCTGGTTGGTACTGCGCTTCGCTCTGCGAAGGACACGCGGCTGGAAGGAGGCACTGCAGTTTGGCGCCGGTCATGGTGGCACTGAAGCAGTCATTCTGGGTCTGTTGGCTGTAGCTACAGTTGTTTCAATGTTGGTCGTGCAGACAGCAGGAACGCAAGCACTAGGATTGGAGGGTGAAGCTGCGACTCAGGCCGAGCAATCCCTACATCTCTTTTGGAGCGCACCCTGGTACACACCTTTGTTAGCTGGCTTGGAGCGAGTCTTCGCCATCCTTCTTCATATTTGCATGGCTGTCTTGGTGATGCACGCCATCACACACTCGCGTTTTACCTATTTCCTGATTGCTGTAGCAGCACACACGATTTTCGATGCTTGGGCGGTGTGGGGCAGTCGCACGCTCGACCTACCGTTGACAGAACTCGGACTTGCCATCGCGGCAGCCGTTTCGGGCTGGGTGATTGTGCGCCTTCGGGATGAAAAGCAGGATTAGCACCATTCACAATTAGCTCTGACGCTCAGAATCCATCTTCTTGTTTCATACTACGCGTACATAAGGCGGGCGGAGCAGGACAAGAATGAACTTTGGCTTCATTCTGCGAGCTTCGGTGTTAGCGATTCCCTCGGCAGTTATAATTAGCAGCGTGACACTGGCAGTGTCCTCGGTGCGGTTAGTGATGGGGCCACCACCCGATCCCACACCACCGCCTCCGACTATTTCGGTTCCCCGTGGCGAAATTCCAAGTGGTAATGTGGCGTTTCAAGAGTGGGTGCAGTATCGCGATGAGGGATACTCTATGGTGGGCTGTGGTTTTCTCTTAGCACTTAATGATGGGCATGTGTTTGGTGTGACTACAGCGCACAGCGCGAGGCCAGGTGACCCGAGGCGTCCGCTGGAGCGCATACGTCTACATGCTCAACCGTCCGGATACACAGTCGATTTCGATGCGGTATACATCCCCATTGGCCGGCCACGCGATAGCGACGATTTGACAGTGGATTACCTGCTATTGCACTCTGACCCGGACATAGATCCGGCCTACGTGCTGTGGCCCGATCCACGGGGTGCACCTCTACCGGGTGAGCGCGTCTTACTATACAAATGTCTGGGTGGTAATGGGGGAGGCCAACACATTCTAGGTGGCACCGTACAGTCGGTGGATGGGAAAGCTGTGTGGGTGCTGATGGACCTCCCTTTCTCCTTGGCACAGTGGAGCGGCAGCGGCTCCCCACTGGTGAGTGAACATACGGGTCAGGTAGTAGGAATGTTGGTAGCAGGCACTCTCCGTGAGCGCTGGATGTTGCTAGGTATGCATCCGGTCCGCTCGCTGGTGCAAAAGGCGGCTGCAGCCACTGTATCAGTCAGGTTGGTGGACTACATGCCTGAATAGACTATGGACACCCCAAGACTTACCGGCTTTGCATGGTCAGCGACTGATCCTGTTTTCTTCGCGTGCGCCGTGTTGTAGCCGACTTTTCCGCCTCATCTCTGGCTATGCCCTGCTGTTCCATAGCCTTCAGGGCTCGTGCTACTTCCTCAATAGCAATACGCTGTTTACGATAGAGGTCTGACTCGCTCATAGCTAGGTGCTGTGCTACATCACGTACACGCAACCCCTGAATGAACTTGAGCTCCAGGATATTGTAAAGCAGCCATTCAGCAGCTGTTATCTTCCGTTCGCCGTCGGGACGCAAGTTGGCAATTGCTTGTCCCAACACAGCGCGCAGAGCACGCACAGGATTGCCTTGATGCTGCGCCAAGGACTCCTGCACCACGCGCAGCCCCAACAAAGGGCTATGTGCCAGCTGAGGTCCACCCCAGTAATGGTTCAGAGCATCGCGCACCATCTGGGTGAATTCAGGAGAATGGATAGGGCTGCTCAGAGAGAGCGTCTCCAATCCTGGTGAACCGGCGTAGCGGGTGGTCCCACGAAGGCGCTGCACCTGCTCCAGCTCAGGGATAATACGTCGTAACACATTGAAGACGTTGTGTTGTAACGCGCGGTCTTCTAACGCACGTTCGGCCTGGGCGACCAAGGCGGTCGCTACTTCTCGCTCGTGTTCGGTGAGCTCGGTCCGATCACCCGCCTCAAGTGCCAGCAACCCGAGTATGGTGTCGCGCGACTGGGTACGCAACAAGGCAAACCAGAAGCCGTCCTGACGTACAAAGACTTCGCCCGATCGACCATCGCGCGCGGCGGCGACTAAAGCATCTACCTTGACTGTGCGTAAGGCCGACTCGATAACTTCCTGAGAACCGTAATAGGTCTCCAGGCGCGGCCCAGAGCGTGCCCCAACGTTGGCAATGAAACCGGTGCGCACGCGCAACACCTCACACAGAGCGGCTAAAATGTTCTCCAGTGCCTGCTGCAAGTCAGTCGTGGTCAAAAGGCGACGATCCAGCTCCTGAATCCACACCACTTCCTCGCGATCCCGATGGAAAACCAGCTGATCAATCGCTGGCTTGGCCAAATTGATCACCAGCTGGCCAATTACGATTACAAACGCCACTGTCGCTACCAAAACAGCTTCCCGTGGCAAATTGAGAATGTAGGCCACTTTCGGCATTGCTAGGAAGACGAAAATTACCACTGTGGCAAGCAGGGGTCCACGGAGCAAGAAGTGGATCAAATTGTGCTTTACCACACGGTCGGGTGTGAGCACGCCGAAATAAGCCACACTGTAAGCCATCACAGCGATCATCGCTGCAATGCCTAAATTACCAACAAACAGCATAGTAAAGAAAGCTGCTTGGGAAAGGAACGTCGATGGCGTGCTGGCCAACAATAGATAAGGGAAGACACCCAATGCTGGCGCCGCAAATGAAGCTGCTAAGTAGGTCATACGCCGGCGCGATGTGTGTGTTAGGCAGCGTCGACGCGCCTGCATAGTGTTATAGGCACCCCATATCACCGTTGCGAAGAAATAGGCGCTAAACAGCCAGAACAGGGGGCCAGCGCGAAACTGTGTGAGACCAGGACTATGGATGCCATCGTACACCAATAAGGGTGTCCAGAAAGCTAGAGGTACCAATATGAAGCCGATAAGATACCCGGCGCGCACCGCCCAACGACGTAAAGCGGAAAGCGAATTGGTTGTGCGCAACAGAGAGTCTGAGAAATGCAGGTAAGCAGCCGGGGTAAATGCGATGCCAATCCATTGCAGTTTCAGCCATGGCATGGCGCTCTCCAGAGATGTAGTGGCAAAGAGCGCTGCATCTCCCGTATAGGTAATGCACACACAGGCGATCAGAGTGCTGAAAGAACGTGCTACCGAGCTGCGCAGATTGTAAGTGAGTATATAGACCAATAACGAAAAGCTCAGGATAACAATAGCGATAGAGATCGCCCGATTAAGCGAGGACAACAGAGAAATTAGATTAATCGCCAGAGGTTCCATTCATCTGCACGCCGAAACGCTGAATCAGAGTCGCAGATAAAAGAAAACAACGATGTCTCCATTCGGGTAATAACGATCGTTGTAGCCGCAGTACACAAAACCATGTTTCTGCCAAAAACTGATAGCAGGATAGTTCTTTGTCTGAGCTTCAGCCATTATATTACTTAATCCCTGCTCGCATGCCCAAGCGCGGGCAGAGCGCAGCAAATTGGTGCCGATACCCTGACGACGTTGATCCTTATTCACTACGAGGTTGCGAATCCAGGCTGTGTTATGCCACGCTTGGACAGTCATATCCAGGAACCCCAATACGTTGTCTGCATCGTCCACAGCCACTAGGAAGCACTCCTCACGGCGCCAGTTATCAAGCAACTCATCTGGGTGGCGTGGATATTCCACCTTCATAGGTCGTGGCAGGCGTATTAGGTCAAATCGCGTTTCGATTGCGCGACCACTTCCGTGCGACTGCATTTGCCACACGTGATCGGTCAGATACGATTTGTCCATCTCGTAACAGGCGTTCAGATCACCTAACTGTGCTGCACGGACCAGCATAGTTTCATTGTAACATCAAGATTAGTGGTGTGCAAAGGTCAACTGAAAATGGATGAACCTCTGATTCGCGGGAATCACAGCAAGGCTAAGAACCAACACGGATGATTCTACAGACTGGGATTATGCCCTATCGTCCACTACCAAGTGCATATGCAAGCATTGCGACACACTGTGTTTCGTTCTATACTCATTCGAACGAAGTCGAATTCATCCATACAACTCAGGGTAGAGACAGTGTCTGAAACTTTGGAAAAACCAGAACGGGTTATCAAAAGTCAACCCATTTATGACGGCCGCATTGTGCGCTTTCGGGTCGATACGATCGAGCTACCGGATGGCCGTACCACAATCCGTGAAATTGTTAACACTCCAGGTGCCGTGACGATTATCCCACTCACGGATGACCGTCAGGTACGTATGGTGCGACAGTATCGCTCCGCTATCGGCAAGTACTTGTTGGAGCTACCTGCTGGCACGTTGCAGCCTGGGGAGACCCCAGAGGAGGCAGCTCCACGTGAGCTGGCTGAGGAGACAGGAGATCGTGCTACCCACTGGCGTTATCTCACCAGCTTCTACACAATGCCAGGAGTATGCAGTGAAATCATTCACTTGTTTTTGGCCACTGGGCTCACCGTTGGTGAAACCAATCGTGACGTGGACGAGACCATTGAAGTCATCACGTTGCCATTGGAACAGGCGTTAGATATGGTCAAGTCAGGACTAATATGTGACGCCAAGACGATCGTTGGGCTGTTTATGGCGCAAATGTTGATAATGTGAGCCCAACAATCGACCTCTCAGCCGTGTGTCTTCGAGCACTTGGAATTCACATTGCACTTAGGTGAGGGAAAGGGGTCTTGTATTACACAAAATTTGTCGACGTTCCGGGTATCACGGACAAGGACAATCTGAAGATTGGGGTGCTGGCTGATACCCATTTACCCTTCCGATTGAAGCAATTGCCCGGACAACTTCTGACTATCTTCTGCGATGTGGACTTGATTCTTCACGCAGGCGACGTAGATCAGATGGAATATCTCCGACCACTTGAGATGATAGCCCCACTTTATGCTGTGCGCGGAAATTTGCACTTCAAACCCAATGAGCTGAGCCATGGTGGAATTGAACTGCCGTTCGACCTGCACTTTTCGCTGCTTGGCTATCATGTGGTACTCAACCACGGGGGCTGGCCGAACTTCTGGGCACTGGCGAGCGACTGGTTTTGGGAGAAGCTGCTGGAACCCAACCGCACCCGATCAAACGCTCGGATTGCCCGCCGTTTGTTATCTATGTATCCACAGGCTGACGTGATCGTCTTTGGTCACACTCACCAACCTTACCAAGCGCGACATGGGAAAACCCTCTTATTCAATCCGGGTGGTGTTGCTCCATTAGGACGATTCAAACCCTCCGCAGGTCTGTTGATTCTAAAGCCAGATGAGGTGGTCACAGAGCTAATAACCTTGGACGAGCTGACGTCGGAAGAGGCTTCTACACCACGCTGAAGATTCGACGCCAAACAGTAACAGAAGGACTCTTATCTAAAGGATAGTGGCGAGCACCCATATAATTCTAGCTGGCCCAAAGGGAACGACCAATCCCACAACGCTGCACCACACCGCTCCTGAGTAATAGTCTGCAACGGGCTCCCCATTCATCGCCACACCAATGTTTCGATTGCGTAATCAAATACTCCGCCCTGCACCCCACCTAGGTACAATACCATTCTCCCTGTTTCGTCTCGTCTGGCTGTGAAGGTGGATACCTCGCCCACTTCCGGCGGAGGCTGGAGCATACGCCAAGACGTACCGCCATCGCGCGTACAGTAGAGGTTGCGTGGCCACTTGCTGCGTGGCAGCTGTGCCAGTGATTCCTCTTCCGCCTCAGGTGGCGGGTCCTCCAACAAAACGCAAGCGATGTTTGCTGAGAGCACTTCTAGATGAAATGTATTGCTGGGTGGAACAGGGGTTGGCAACCCCCGGCCAGCAAATTGCCATGTGAGACCACCATCGCTCGAACGGAATAAGCCGGCATAACCGGAATAGACATAAAGGATGCCATCCTGTGCAAAGTCAGGAGAGAAGGCAATATCGCCGGCAGTGAGCGGTGCACTGGTTGGCTCGTAATCTTCTAGCCGTGCCGGAACCGTAACAGAAACGGTTCGCCACCGTTGTTCCGTCGAACTCCAGATATGGATGCCATGCGCAAAACTGGCAACAAGCAGACCGTTGGCTGCGGGACGTTGTGGCGTTCCACCCTGAAAATCGGGTGAAACTGCCACAGCCAAATCATACGGATTGGCACCGCCGGATGGTGCTATCTGATGGCGGTAAGGTAACCGTCGCCACTTATCCCCTGCGCTATCAGAGTAATACACTCCGTTGTACCAAGTCACCGCTACCATGGCCTGATCCTCAGCGAATCGCGGCGATAGAGCTATATCCGTTACATAAGGATCATCCAGTCCTGTCAATATTTGATGCCATGAGAGCCCGCCATCCGTAGAACGCAACAAACCCCACGGTTGACCACTGCCCAGCAAGGCATTACTAAGAGGCACTGCAAAGATAGGGCTACCCAGGGAGGGAACATGGAGTGCTTGCAGCACAACCTCTTCGGGCCACGTCAGGCGCTGCCAGGAACCGCCCCTCCCACGATATAACTGCCATACCGCTGGAGTTTCCTCACCATTTACCGGGCCAACACCAGCTAACAGCTCACCATCAGGCATCTGAGCTAGAGATCGCACTGGACCCGGTGGTATAGGAGAAGGATACTGAACTTTCGTGGGGGCAGGAAGGGTAGCTGCCAAAGGCCTGGCATCAACAGAAACTGAGTTTTGCTTCAAGGGAGACGTCTGACAAGTAGCTGTGAAAAGAGAGAAACAGATTAGCAAGGAAACGCACAATCTTCTGGAGCTGTGCATTATCGTATTGTAAAAGTTGTTGTGGCGACGATCTGGCCGTCCACCAGCAGTTGTACCTGATACGTCCCCGCCAAATAAGTTGTCTCAGGGGTGTAGTAAATCCAAGCGCGCCCGTTAGATCCCCATTGAGCAGGCCAACTTTCCTCCATGCGGCTAAGCTCCTCATCACCGCGCAACCAGACGTGTCCCCATTTCATTCTAGGGGACATGTTCCGGTATTCGAAAAACACGTATAACGGCCTTCGCGCTGCTGAGAAGGTATCACCGGGCGACACAGGTTGATTCTCTGCGTCGATGCCGGCAGCTACGACCAAGTTGCGGAATTGGGCACTTGGTGTCGAGGCTACCGCAGACGGCGTTATCCGCGCGGTGGGAGTACCAGTAGGCAAGGGTGTAGGGGTCGCTTCCTGTGCAGCCGTCGGCGATGCTGTGAATGTGGTGGACACCGTGGGTGTCATCCGACTTACCGGTGTAGCTGTAGCAGTCAATGCAGGTGTTGCTATTACACTGGGACTGACGACGGGCAATTCCTCAGTGACAGGACTAAGAGCCGGAGTGGGAGGCACCAATGCTGACAGCCATACGGATGCCTGCGTTCCCAGCCAACTTCCGACACCGCCAAAGCTCCAAGCCGAGGCTACCAACAGAACCATAACTACTGCCAGTATCGCTATCACCAGAGGCCCAAGCGGCTTACGTGCTTCACCAGGCCCTTTCACGCGTCCCGGTGTTGGTGATTTGTATCCTGGCGCAACGCCCTCCGCCGCCGCAGCAAACGCACGTGCGAATTCAGTGGCAGTGCTATAGCGCAGCTCAGGACGTTTAGCAAGCACACGAGTGATTGTGGCGCTCACCGCGGGTGAGACGCGCGGATCGCCCAGATGCACAGGCTGTGGCGTTTCGTATACCTGTGCAGCTAAAACGTCTTCTGGCTCTCCCTGAAACGGAGGAGCGCCGGTCAAAAGTTGATAGGTTATAATGCCCAGGGCGTAAATGTCTGCCGGTCTGTTCGGCCCCTGGCCTTGCACTCGCTCTGGAGCTAAATATTCACAGGCTCCCAGACCGCGTACAATGCGTACACCATGGCTGTGACCCCGTGTTAGCTCACTAGTAGGTACTGATTGGACGAGTCCAAAATCAGCTAGCTTGACACGCCCCCCGGCATCGATGTACACACACCGATCGTTGATGTCACCGTGCATTACGCGTCGACTGTGAGCATAGTCCAATGCGGATGCTAACTGGCGCACGATCGGCACCGCCTGTTCTGGCGACACAGGGCCTTGCAGAGCCAACCACTCCGCCAGACAGCTAGCGTCCAGGTACTCACGTACGACGTACACCATGCCTTCGCGTTCAGCGACTTCGAAGGTGCGTGCAATGTTGGGATGGTCCAGCTTGATTGCACGGCTGGCTGCTTCAACGAAACGGCGTACAAAGATGCGATCCGTAACAAATTCAGGCATTACTACTTTGATGGAGACCAGGCAGCCGTCGCTCTTGCGTCGCGCGCGATAGACGGTAGTCAGGGCACCACAGCCGATCTCTGTCTCAATTTCATACTCAGGAATAATGCGCCACACTGCAGTCTCCATCTCAGCTCGGTGCGCTCAGTATTTGGAGGATGGGTTCGAGGATCAAGCCGTTTGTGCTCACCCCACTGGCACCATATATGGTGGGAGTACCACTCCAATCTGTGAACGTGCCACCAGCTTCTTGGAGAATCGGGAGCAGGGGGGCAGCGTCCCACACACTGAGCACTGGATCCAACATCACCTCAGCACGACCGGTTGCCACTAAGCAATGACCATAACAATCGCCCCAGCTCCTCTGAGTGTGGGTTGCTGCTTGTAGTCGTTCCCAGGTGCGTATGTGCCCCTGTTTGACAAATTCAAAGGCATCAGTGTATAGCAGCAACGCCTGGTCAAGTGAGGCAACACTGGAGACATGGGCCAAACGTCCGTTCCAGCGACACCCTTCGCCACGTGCTGCAGCGACCATTTCACGTAGAGCTGGGAAGTACACTACACCAAGCACAGCCTCTTTTGCGATTTCCAGTCCGATCAAGATCCCATACAAAGGCACACCGCGGACAAAAGAGCGCGTGCCGTCGATCGGATCGATGATCCAGCAATACTCGGAATCACGAGTTGTCTCTCCAAATTCCTCCCCGACCACAGCATGATCGGGGAAGCGCTCTTCAATCAGCCTACGCAACGTTTCTTCTGCCCCGCGATCGGCAGCAGTGACCGGTGAGTTGTCGTTTTTCCATTCTACTGTGATGTCGGTCTGAAAATAAGCGAGCGTCAGCTGGCCAGCTCGCCAAGCGGCATCCATAGCGAAGTCTAGCAATGTGCGTAAAGATACTCGACGTGTCAATCTGTTCTCCTCAACGATTTAGCGTTCCTTCTGATAGTTCCAATTAGCTCGTCCTTAAAAGATTATACCACAAGGAATTGTCCCGAACAGTCAGTTTTGCTGGCTCTCTGCCCCGATCGATGTTACCGTCGAGGTGTCTGCAGGGCAAGGCTGCGGCTGCAGCAACATCTCATCTAAACCTTGCACCGTGAAGTACACGCGCCCCGATTCCTCCATCACCACGTTCTGACCATTAACGGGTCTGGCATACCAGATGAGACGTCCGTGTTGAAAATCTTGCACCAGATGTCCATCAACTAGCAAAGGCTCGCTGATAGGAAAACCAAAACGTTTAAGACCACCATTGGCATCAAAAAAGTCCAGGAAAGCCCCACTAACACTGTGGCCAGTTTGAGGGTAATAGCGCGTCAAAGGTTCTCTGGATGGTGGCACGACGCGAGCATCAAGAGGGGGCCGGCGGCGTCCCAGGCGCTCACCAAGCATGCTCAGCTTGACTACAGGGCCGCCTGGATTGTCAGGGTGATCTTCCAGTCGGGCATACTCGAAGTACTGTACACTACGCCCTTCCTGGATGAGAGGCTCGGTAATAGGATGTCCCAATGAGCGCAGCCCTCCCAGCGCATCAAAGGTGCGCAGGAAGTCACCGCGCAGTGTGTGCCCAGTCTTAGTATAACAGCGAGCTTCTGTCGCCGGCGTTCTCTCGTAGCAAGCAGAGCACACCAGCGCCAGAATAGTGATACTCAGCAGTCCTATCCGTCCCCCACAATGCATTGCTGAGTTGTTGTGCTGGCGAAACGCACCCGCGCACCCCTGTCACATCATTATAATCAAAGTGGTCCGGCACCGCAAAGAGCAAATTGTGCTATAATGAGAGTATGACCGGTCTCGTAATGCAACGATACCGTCAACCTTCTGGCTTGCGCCCGGTGGATCCTTTGCGTGATATGGGTGCTATTGCCGATCTGATCCAGGCATCTTTCGCTGATGATCTTGATCAGATGGGCTACGCAATGCTACGCGAGATGCGCACAATGGGCCACTTGGGAGCATTCCTATGGTTTTTAGGTGGTCTAAACAGCAGTCTGGGCGCAATGCTTTCTGGATTTGTCTGGGTGGAAGATGGAAAGATCGTTGGCAACGTCACCGTCAGTCACTCACCTCATGCCCACGATCGTTGGATCATCAGTAATGTTGCGGTAGCTCGGGAATATCGTGGGCGTGGGATCGCTCGCGCCTTGATGAATGCAGCGCTCGAGATGATCCATGGTGCAGGTGGTCACATAGTCACTTTGCAAGTGCGCGAGGACAACGCGATTGCGCGGCACATCTACGAGACAATGGGCTTTCGTGTCGTATGTGGTATCGCACATTTGCGGAACGAGCACATCGTACCTTTCGAGGAACCCCCGTCGTTGGGCGCTCACTTGCACCATCTCACCTTTGCAGACGCTAAGAGCGCCTATTATCTGGCTCGGTCGGTTACACCTCTCGATGTGCAGTCCGAATGGCCTGTGAGAATAGGTCATTATCGCTTTGGCCCAGACGAGCTGCTAGCTGATCAGCTGCGTAAGCTGATAGGTAAGGTGCCGAGTTTGCGCATGGGGATCAAAGATGCCGGGGAATTGCGCGCTGTGGTCATCGTACGCCCTGGCAATCAGGCGAAAGTTGAGTTGGTTGTGCATCCCGACGAGTTCGGACGCTACGAACAGATGCTAGTGGCACAAGCTTTACAGCACGTGCACCGCTGGGGTGGCTGCAGCGCCATCGCTGCTCATCCTACCTACCATCCTGAGGGAATCGCAGCTTTCACTGCAGCTGGCTTTTGCGTCAGTCGCACTTTGCTGCTAATGAGCCGCGAGGTGTGAGATCAGCCCTGCTTAAGGATCTTTGCTTCAGCCAAAGAAACCAGTGTCACGAGGGTGAAGTTGTCACACACTACGCTGTGCATTAGAATTCATTGGTGATGCTTGATTTGCTCATCGTGATTGTCAACTACAACACGCGCGATCATTTGTACAATTGTCTTTCCTCAGTCTACGCGAGTGAGGGGGATTTCTCTTTTGCAGTATGTGTAGTAGACAATGCTTCACGTGATGGCAGCTGCGAGATGGTGCGTGAGCACTTTCCCCAGGTGCATCTTATCCCTAGCGCAATTAACGGTGGTTTTGCCTACGGCAATAATCTGGCTTTGAGGGCTTATGGCTTCCGGGACTGCGACAAAGGGTCCACCAGCGATTTCGCTGTTTCACTGCCACGCTATGTTCTGCTCCTCAATCCAGATACCATTATGTCACTCAACGGCCTGCAGCAATTGCTTGCCTTTATGGATGCACATCCACAAGTAGGTATCTGCGGTCCCAAGTTGGTGCTGGAGGACGGGAGCCTCGATCTTGCATGCCGTCGCAGCTTTCCCACACCTGTAGTGTCGTTCTACCGCATGGTGGGCTTATCACACCTATTTCCGCGTCATCCATTGTTTGGTCGTTACAATCTCACTTATTGCGACCCCGATCAGGAGATGGAAGTCGATGCAGTAGTGGGAGCCTGCATGTTAGTCCGTCGTGAGGCCATCCAGCAGGTGGGATTGCTCGACGAAGCCTTCTTTATGTATGGTGAAGATCTTGATTGGGCCTACCGTATGCATCAATCCGGTTGGAAAACATACTACTACCCTGCGGTGACTGTACGTCACATCAAGCGAGCAGCCAGTCGTCACAACCCACGCGCTCAAATCGAATTCTACCGCGCGATGCACATCTTCTATGCCAAGCATTATGCTGCCTCGACGCCGCGGTTGTTGCATTGGCTGGTGTTGCTTGGCATCAGATTGCGTGCCGGTGTATCGAGAATGCAACTAGCCCTCTCGAGGTTGTCCCGTTCGACACAGTAGCTTGAACGATGACAGAGAAAGTGATGGAACGACGCGCTGCACGAGTATTGACGGCTTTGCTGGTGCTGACAGATGCTGCAATGGCTGCCTCGGCATTTGCCCTGGGCTATGCATTGCGTCTCCAATCCGAATATGCAGATATAGCCCCTTTCGGCAGCTATCTTGGGATGATGCTCATACACGCAACGATCATTGTCCTAGTCTTCGCATTTTATCGCCTCTACCATCGCCAGCGTGCCACCTCTCACATTGATGAGCTCTATTCCATCTTTGGTGCCGCCTCAGTCGGGACGATTGTTGCCATTGCGCTTATCTGGTTGATCTACAAGAACCAGCTGGATTATCCCCGTTTGATGATGGTATACACATGGTTGCTCACCATCATCTTGGTGTGGTTAGGCCGTATCGTGCACAGCCGCGTGCAGTGGTGGCTTCAGTCAAGAGGGTATAACGAGTCGCGTCTATTGATCGTAGGCACCGGTGATATTGGCCGCATGATTCTCCAGAAAATACGCCAATCTCCTGGTCTGGGATACCGCGTCATCGGTTTCATTGATGATAATGGTGCCCCTTCAAACGTGCTGGGAGTGCCAGTGCTAGGCAACACCGATGATCTCTCCCGCCTTATCCGAGAACATTACATCGACGAGGTGATCATCGCCCTGCCAGAAGCTTCCCATCAGGATATTCTGGCAATTATTGCGTGTTGTGAACCCACACGCGTGACTATCCGTGTGTTTCCAGATGTGTTTCAGATTATGGCTTCCGAGGTCAGTATAGGAGACCTCAGCGGGTTGCCACTGCTCACAATACGAGATGTGGCACTGCGTGGTTGGAAGCTAGCCGTCAAGCGCGCGACCGACATCGTAGGTAGTGCTGTTGCTCTTATCCTGCTCTCCCCCTTGATGTTGCTAATCGCTATACTCATCAAACTCGATTCACCCGGACCAGTGTTCTACGTTCAAGAACGCATGGGGCTGGATGCCAAGGCCTTCAAAATGTTGAAATTCCGCTCGATGCGTACCGATGCCGAAGCTGAAACAGGGCCAGTATGGGCTTCGCCAAACGACCCTCGACGCACCCGCTTAGGCACCATTATTCGCCGCTTCTCGCTCGATGAGCTGCCTCAACTCATAAACGTGCTAGTCGGCGACATGAGCTTGGTAGGGCCACGTCCTGAGCGACCTGTGTTCGTCGAGCAATTCAAAAGAAGCATACCGCGCTACATGGACCGGCATCGAGAAAAGGCAGGCATCACCGGCTGGGCACAAATTAACGGGCTGCGCGGTGATACCTCGATTATCGAGCGCACGAAGTATGACCTGTGGTATATTGAAAACTGGTCGCTCCTCCTCGATCTGAAAATCTTAGTACGCACGATACTACGTATTTTCAGCGACCGTCAGGCCTACTAACTAGCATCTGAGATATCGCCGTGACGAGCGTCCTCAAGCAGATCCCCGAGGAACGGCTGAGGGGAACTAGAGGGTGCTTTTCTGACCACTTGCCCTTCGCAATCTCAGTGTAACACACGTGCCTGCTCCAGGTATGCTGGTAACCTCGATTGTCCCGCCGAAGCTTTCCACCTGGGTGCGTGTCCACCAGAGTCCCAGACCATGTGCTGGTGCGTAAGGATCGCTTGGTGTTGCCTCTCCCGGTTCGAAGATCGAATCCAGCCTCCATGGCTCAATCCCGCTTCCACTATCCTGTATGTGTACTACCACCCATCCTGGCTCAACAGTGGTGTCCACCACAACACGTAGTACACCTCCTTGAGGCATTGCTTTGTGCGCATTGTCAAACAGGTTCCAGAACACGTTAAGCAGACGTTCGTGAGCCACCACGTATACTTCCTCCTCGGGGAGATCGAAGCTGAGCCGGATGGATTCTGGGAGCTCAGCTCGCGCCAAGCCCTTATGAATGGCTTCTGCCAGAGACATCTCGCGTAGAGGTGGAAGTGGCGCTTTAAGAGCAGAACGAAGTTCCTGGATAGTTTTTTTGGCACTGATCAAATCTGCCTCAATGCGCTCGAGGAAGCGTTCTATGGAGGGATACTGTGCTACCATTTGTGGGTAAAACGCCTTGCGCTTGAACAGGTCAACCTGCATACTTATTGCTCCTAGCGGGTTATTGAGACGGTGCACAATATCACCCGCCAATCTTCCCAGCTCGGCAAGTTTCTGGCTCTCAAAACGACGCGCACGGTCAATCGCCACCGCTGCCTGATTGGCGAAGGCCTCTAGGATGCGTGCGTGGTCGAGGGTGAAAGCGCCTGGCACAGCGCTCTCGATATTAAGCACTCCCAGCGCTTCATCACCGATGATCAAGGGTACCACTAGCTCGCTCTTCATCTCTTCGCCCAAGTAACGTTGATAGTCAGGATCGCTTGCTACGTCTGGCACATATACTGGTGCTCCACTGAGCAAGACGCGTCCAGTGACTGAACGGTGAAGAGACACTCGTGTGCCGATGCGCTCGCTACCAGTGGTCTGCTCGATTACCAGATAGTCTCCTTCAGGGCGCAGTATCTGACCAAAGTTGGTCTCTGTACATATGAGCGCCTCGCGCAACAGCTCCAGTAGTTGGGCCCGATCCAAGCGTGTCAACGCTCTCACCAGCTGTTCGGATCGCATTTCTACCAGAGCGAGTAGCTGCCTGCGTTGTTCTTCGCTAAATCCAGTACGGCGCGGGGTCTCTACATTCAAGACACCGACGACGCGGTCTCCATAGCACACTGGGACGGCGAACTCTGCACAAATGCTCGCCTTATTTGCCTCGAGCGCGCGCTTGTAACGTGGCTGGGCAGTGCGCTGGGCGACCAGTTCACCCGACCAGCCAGCTTCACTTGGTTTGATATGCACTACCAAATAGTCCGGACGGGTGACATCTGGCACAATGATGGGCCTCAAATGCTGGATTGCCAGACCACAGACACTGTCGTCGATATCTACCACCAGATTCAGATCCTCAGGTGGCTGATTGGTGGTAAATCGCACGGTCAACACGTCTCCATAGCGCAACAACACCTGACCAAAACGGCCTTGCACCAGTGCGAGCGCGTGCGTCAATACTGAACGCACCACCTCATCCATTTCGGTCTGCCGCGAGAGGTCGAGCCCTACACTGCTGAGCGCTGCTGCCTCCTGACGTGAACGTGCCAGCGCTACCGCTGCTGCTACCTGACCGCTAAGCAGACTGAGTGCTTCGACGTGCTGGGCTGTGAAGGCATTCTTACGATAACTTTCGATGTTAAAAGCCCCTATTGCCTCATCGCCAATCAACAAAGGGATCACCAACTCACTTTGCATCCCCTCACCTGTTGGCGCCTTGTAAATACTCCGCCACTCCTCAGGCATAGCAGCCAGATCGGGTACATTGATGGGGCCTTTCTGCAACATGCTGAGGCCGCTAAGGCAATCAGTAATCAGAAAGGTGCGCCCTACGTCCTCACTGTGCTGTGTATCCGCCGCGACAATACGCAACCAATCTCCTTCTTTAAGAAGCATCCAGCCGACGTCGAACTCCAAGACGTCCAGAGTTTGATCTAGCACGTATTGGAAGAAGCGCACCAAGTTAATTTGCGGCTGAAGAAGCTCACGCATCAGATTCTGGCTGATGCGGATTAGGTCGTGGTGTTCTACCATCCGACACCCCTACTTATGCGCCGTGGCACTGGCGGGTGGAATGAGCTGACGAATGGCTTGTTAAGAACAGGACATACTGCTCCCTCAAAGTGGGAGGAGGTGAGATGCGAAATTGGTTCACCCGTCTCCGCACCGTGCCATGCAGTACCAAAAGGAGCGATCTCCAAGGAGTGAGCAAAATGCTCTCGCGTTCCCAAGCGTACCACAACTGGCATAGCCAGTGCACGGCTCCATAGATAGCCTTCAATCGCTAACGCGCGATCCGCTTCGTCCCTAATGATAACAGCGTCGTCTGCTCCATATAACCATGGATACAGCGGCCGACTGAGCCGCCCCAAGAACGGACGCAATTCAACCATAGTTGCTCCCTTGAGAAGCATTTGTACACTGCGTCCGTTGAACCCCTTGAAAATGCGGAAGGGTGAGATCAGCCATTTCTGACTGCTGGCGATGCGCTGGGCTTCTGACACAGCTTGTTGGATACGCCTGAGGCTTTCATCCAACGAGCCAGATTTGTCAATCGTGCCGCGAATGAACGCCGCCGACCGGTACTGGCGTGCTAGATCATCTGGATTGGTCGCACGTTTGGCAACGAAATCGAATATCCCGTACGACATAAAAGCTGGCAACATTTCGGCAGTAGCATAGGCGGATGAGACAATTGCCATTGTGCCCTCATTTAGCTCCCAGATGCGTTGTAGTACTTGGATGCCTTGCACGTTGTCACGGTCACCGTTGTCCAAACGAATGTCCACAATGGCAACATGGAAGAACTGCTCATTAAGGCTCCCAAGGGCCTGCGCTAGATCAGTGGCTATACGAACCGAATAACCAGCGTCCCCGAGCATTTCCTGGTAGATGGCACACCAACTGGGGCTATCGTCTACTACAAGGATGCTGACTTTCTCGTTCATTCCTGTCCTTTCTCCGTAGCGCTTCCATTGGGATACAACACCACTTTGACCGCCCGACCTTGCTTGAGCAGCTGAAAGCCCTCCTCAAAGCGTTCGAGTGGCAAGCGATGGGTGATCAGCGATTCCAGCTGGACGGTCCGTGACGCAAGTAGTTCACACGCAGTGAACCATGTCTGATAAAGATGACGACCATAGATCCCATGTATTGTTGCGCCTTTCAACACCAGGTGATGTGACCAATCGAATTCGACAGGCTGACTGGGCAGACCAAGTGCTACCAAGTGACCGCTGTTTTTCAACACTGTGCCTGCCAAAGAGATGGCAGCACTATTCCCAGACATCTCTAAAACGATATCCACGCCCAACCCATCGGTGATCTCAAAAATCTGCTCAGCAAGGTCAGGTTGCGCTGCATCCAGTATGGCATCTAGTGTGGGGCGACGCGGATCGGTGTGCAAGGAGAGCACCTGCTGGGCTATGTCACGACGATAAGGGTGGATCTCGGTTCCGATGACACATCGTGCGCCAGCGGCGCGTGCAACGGCCAATGCCATCAAGCCTTGAGGGCCCAGGCCAGTGATGAGTACAGTCTTTCCGAAAAGGTCGACGCACAGTGCAGTGTCAAGCGCATTGCCGAATGGCTCTATGAAGGCTGCCACCTCAATGGAAAGATAGGGCGGCTTGGGAAAGGCATTTTCGGATGGGATGACAATATACTCGGCAAAACAGCCTGGACGGTCAAATCCAATGCCAGCCACTTCCTGACACAGGTGCGGCACCCCATTGAGGCAATAATAGCACGTTCCGCATACTACGTGGCTCTCCACTGCGACGATGTCACCTACCGCAACTGTGGTTACTTGCTCTCCTATCTGCTCGACACGACCACAAAACTCGTGACCAACTATCATGCCATCGGTGATGCGGTCGCGAAAAACAGGATCGTCATCGTAAATGTGCAAATCACTCCCGCAAATTGAGGCGGCTAACACTCGCACCAACACGTCGCGTGGCCCAACCTCTGGAACGGGAGCATCTGTGACGTAACGCAGACCTGTCTTGCCATAGGATTTCACTAGAGCTTTCATTCCAGCTTCTCTCCAACGGATGCAATAGTGTCGGGTATATTAGGAGCTAGCATTCTAAACGGGAACAGGTAGCGTCACCAGAAAGAAGTTACGCAGACACTTTCACACCACCTTTGCCGTTTGTGAGAGAGTGGCGTGTTAATACACTAAGGCCCTAAGCCAGCACTAAAAACTTGATCACGCTCTTGACTCGTCGGACACTTCACGAGATCCAGTGGAACCGATGCCACCCTTGTGTGCGGCGCGACGAAGACGATCATTGATGGCTTGCCCAAGGCCAACCTCGGGAACGAGTTCCGCCACAATAAGCTCAAGTTGCATAGAATCCAACCGATGAAGCGCAACAAACAAGTTGGCAGCTGCCTCGCGTAGATCCCCTGACTTGGAGAGCACTTCGACAGCAACGAAACCCTCCGCACTTGTCGGCTCGGTGAAAGACAATAAACCACACCGTCGTGTAAGTTCGGGAGCATTACGATCTCTTAGCACTAGAGGAGTTCGGGGCGCATAATGATGCGGAAGCTGACCGGGCGACTTAGGAGACGCTTGCGTCCTAATATGACGTTGCACTGGACCGATGACACGCTCGAGTTCCTCGACCGGCAAACCACCCAGACGTAGAAGCACAGCTTCGTCATCTGAAACAGAGATCACAGTGGACTCAATGCCTATCGGACAGCGACCGCCGTTCAGCACTAAGTCAACTGCATCACCTAGCTGATGGTAAACATGTTCTGCCATTGTCGGGCTGACGTGGCCGAATAGATTAGCACTTGGAGCCGCTATTGGCACACCCGATCTGCGAATTAGGGTCAGAGCAACGGGATGGTCGGGCATACGAATGGCCACGGTCGAAAGCCCTGCGGTGACGATGTCGGGGACTCGGTCGCTCTTGGGCAACACAATGGTCAATGGTCCTGGCCAAAAGAGATTTATCAATTTCTGCGCCTGTCCAGGAAGTTGTGAAACAAGAGTGTTCACTTGGCGCGGGTCAGCCACGTGCACGATTAACGGATCAAAGCGAGGGCGCCGCTTGATCTCAAAGACTCGTGCCACAGCCATAGGATCGAGCGCATTTGCGCCAAGACCGTAGACAGTCTCAGTAGGAAATGCAACTATTCCACCTTCTCTCAAGATCTCAGCTGCTCGCTCTATATCCGATAGCGCAGGCTGCCTGTGCTGGATAAGATGCATCTCCATCGCGTGCAACACTGCGTCCCAGATATCAACGACAATCAGCGAGTCGGGGGGAAGATCTGGGCATGTCTGGGTGCTGTTCCGACTCATAACATAAATGCCCCGTGCACCAACTTGGCCGGCCAGTTTTATGTCCTGCGATCGATCGCTTATGCAAAGAGACCCAGGCAAGTCCAGCCTGCGCTCCTCAGCGACTTCAATGAAAGGATGCAGAGAGTTTTTCACATAACTAATTACTTGCTCAACCTGAACGCCATAGTGAGCGAGACGCTGCAGCACATCCTCATGGAAATGGGCGATCTGAGCAGAGTCGCTTACTTCTACCGTGATGCTGGGCTGGTGTGCCAAGATAAATAGCTTGTAGTATTTTTGAAGCACCCGCAACGCGACGATCACGTCGGGAGCAAGGACTATTTTCGACGGATCGCGCAGACGTCTTGGATCCTCAGTAACAATACTATTCCAGCTAAGGAATGCAGCTTTATATGCATCATAGCTCATCACAGACATCACCACACCTGTACCAATACAGTGCATTATACCTCTCAGATAGGCCAAAGGGAAGACTCCGGAGAAGAGCGTTGGGGGAAAATGTCTTAGTTACCCTCTTTATAGATCCGCTTTCCTGCAGAAATCAGTGCGACACAACATCTTCTGGAGTCTTTGGAATCTCTATCGCAGCTTGGTGCCTGTGTTCGCGCATGGTATAATCGCGCGCGCTCGTTATCGAGATTTTGCCCATTCTGTCCCGACAGAGAGTGAGAGATGTATCACCAATACGACTTCCAATCTCCACGCAGTGTTCTCGCGACAAGTGCTCAAGAGGCGGTCCAAGCTGCTATGGAAATCGGTTTTCCGGTTGTTCTCAAGATTGCCTCCCCAGACATTGTGCACAAGACCGACATTGGTGGGGTGGTGCTCAACCTCACCAGTGCAGATCAAGTGCGTCAAGCTTTCGATCGTGTTGTCTCTGCAGCTAACGCCGCGTTTCCTCAAGCCCGTGTAGAAGGCGTTGAGGTCCAAGAGATGATCACGGGTGGCACAGAGATCATAATAGGTCTCTTAGATGATGCCCAGTTCGGTCCAGTGATTATGTTCGGGCTAGGAGGTGTATTCACCGAAGTACTGCGTGACGTAAGCTTTCGGGTGTTACCCATTGGGCGCGATGACGCAAGGCAGATGATCCGTGAGATTCGCGGCTATGCTGTACTACAAGGTTATCGTGGAATGCGACCTGTATCTGAGGAGATGCTCGTCCAGCTGCTGCTCAACGCTAGTCGAATGGCGGAGGATTGGGCTGGTCAGCTGCAATCAGTGGATTTCAATCCGATTGTAGTGTGGGATGACCAGCATCGGGTACTGGACTGTAAACTGATCTGGTACCAAGAACCACAACCAAGACCTCAGCGAACTTCGCCTAACACGGCCTACCTGGATGGGTTCTTCAAGGCAAAGAGTGTGGCACTGGTAGGTGCCTCCGCAACGCCCGGCCGTGTCGGTAATGCTGTGCTAGACAGTTTGCTCAATTATGATTATCGTGGCAAGGTCTACCCCATCAACCCCACACGCAGCGAGATTATGGGAGCTAAGACATATCCCACGCTCCAAGAAGCCCCAGATGATATAGAATTGGTAGTGGCTGCAGTGGAATTGCGCTTGGTGCCAGAGCTCATTCGCACTTGTGCTGCCAAGGGCATCCACAACTTGGTGGTGGTCTCGGGCGGTGGCAAAGAGCTGGGAGGTGAGAGAGCGCAGATCGAGGCCGAGGTGCGGCAGACGGCGCGTGAGCTGGGTGTACGTGTGATTGGTCCCAATTGTATCGGTGTCTTCGACGGTTACACACGGCTGGATACCTTCTTTCAGGTTCAGCAGCGCATGGTGCGGCCACGGGCGGGCGCCATTGCGATGATTACTCAGTCTGGCGCGGTGGGCATACCCTTCTTGGAGCTGGCTGCTGATCTGGGCATTAGCAAGTTCGTCAGCTATGGCAATCGCGTCGATGTTGATGAAGCCGATCTGTTGGCTTATCTGGCAGATGATGCACAAACTAAGCTAATCGCAATGTACGTTGAAGGTTTTGAGGACGGACGCAAGTTCCTCGAGGTGGCGCGTCAGGTGACGTACAAGAAACCAGTGGTCATCTTCAAAGTGGGGCGCACTGAGCGAGCAGCGCGAGCGTCCATTTCACACACTGGTTTCTTCGGGGGATCCTACGGCGTGGCGTTAGGGGCGTTCCGGCAAGCTGGAGTGGTGCCGGTAGACAGCATCGAGGAGCTTCTGGCTGTGACCAAAGCTCTGGCAATGCAACCGCTAGCTAGGGGCAACCGTATTGCTATGATCAGTAATGGAGCCGGAACCATGGTGCAGGGTATCGATCTGCTGAAACCGAACGGGTTGGAAATACCTGACCTCAGTCCGGAATCGCTAGCGCGGCTGCGTCAGACCTATCCGCCCTACTACATCGTGCAGAATCCGATCGATGTTACTGGCTCCGGCACCGCAGCGGACTACGAAGTAGGCATTGAGACACTGTTACAAGACGCCAACATAGACATTGTAATGCCTTGGTTCGTGTTTCAAGACACACCCTTGGAGGAAGACATTGTCACGCGGCTGGGACGCCTGAACCGTCGCTATGAGAAGCCAATTCTGGTGGGCACGCTGGGTGGTGCTTACACGATGCGCATGTCTCGAGCTCTTGAGGCGGAAGGCGTGCCCGTTTTCCAGGGTGTGCGTGACTGGATCGCTGCCGCGCGCGGCTCGTGGTTGGCTGGCCAGCGTAGGCTGAGTGCTAACCTGACCGCTTGATCAAGAGCTTGGCTCGAAGGGGAATTAGCATGACAAGTGTCGACACTTCTGAGGGCGCTATCACCCGCGTACCAGGATATCGTGCTGCTGGAGTGGCCTGTGGCTTGAAGCAAAGTGGCCAGCCTGACCTGGCACTGGTAGTGTGTGATTATCCAGCCTTGGCGGCAGGAGTCTACACTACCAATGTCTTCCGAGCAGCCCCGGTGTTGTATGACGCAGCGTTGCTCGCCCGCAAGCAACCACCTTTGATACGTGCCGTTGTAATCAACGCTGGCAATGCCAACGCGTGCACAGGAGAGTCAGGATTACGCGATGCCGAACATATGGCTCGCCTCGCGGAAAGTGCGCTAGGATTGCCACGTGACACCGTTTTGGTGATGAGCACCGGTGTCATCGGTCGTCGCTTGCCGATGGACAAGATAGAACAGGGAATCCGTGTCGCGGTACAGTCCCTTTCCTCGCGCGGTGGTGCTGCTGCAGCGCGTGCTATTATGACCACCGATCTGGTCCCTAAGGAAGCATATGTCCATGTCGTTACAGGGGATCACCGTTTCTCGATCGGTGGGATGGCCAAAGGTAGTGGCATGATCCATCCTGCATTAGCACCTCTGAGATCAGGGAACGACTCTATGTCTCCGCATGCCACAATGCTGGCTCTCATCGTGAGCGATGCACGTGTGCCCGCCGAGGTATTACAGGATGCTCTCGAGAAAGCGGTCGCGCTCAGCTTCAATCGTATCACTGTAGACGGGGACACAAGCACTAACGACACAGTGTTACTGCTTGCTTCCAGCAAGGAAGATGTCCCCGAGATCAAACTGGGTAGCGAAGTGCATCGCACCTTTCAAATGGCCTTGACCGATGTGTGTCTCTCACTAGCCAAGCAGATTGCTCGCGACGGGGAGGGTGCTACGCGTTTGGTGCAGATCACCGTGCGCGGCGCAGTGAACGAGGCCGACGCGGAACGAGCTGCCAAAGCAATTGCCACATCTCCGTTGGTGAAAACTGCTATCTTCGGTGCTGATCCCAACTGGGGCCGCATTCTGGCTGCAGTGGGGCGCAGCGGCGCCCGAGTAGAGCCCCAACGCACTGATCTATGGTTGGAGACACTTCAGCTTGTCGCTGCCGGAACGCCTCTGGACTTCGACATAGATGAAGCACGGGAGATGCTCAGGCAGCCTGAGGTTACGATCAAGGTAGATCTGGGACTTGGCGTAGGTGAAGCTACCGTCTGGACATGTGACCTGTCGTACAAATATGTAGAAATCAATGCCGAGTACCATACATGAGCTCACACTGGCCGTGATGAGCCACTCGGTGCGCCATTCGCTGCTGTTGCCAGATGGTCGGCGCATAATAGGCCACGGTAGATCAGCTCGTTTAGACGCATTTGACGCACCTGGTCATCCGAGGCCACCAGTCTGATGCCCCGCCAGCGCTCTTGGAGGAAGGAGATCAAATGCGTGATAGATTCTTCTGCGGGCTGACGACGGAGCCGATGATATGTACCTGTGGCTCGATAGCTGCAGAAACCGCCCTGACACGGGCCCATTCCCAGACGGGTAGCGCGACGTAAGTCATCCAAAGTCCTAATATCTTCTCGAGCCAATGCCTTTTCGACATCGCTCTGCGTGAGCATTTCGCATTCGCATAGGAGCGAACCTGCCAGCCTTTGAAATTCAACGCGTGAGAGCGGTGTCTCTCGGCGATGATATCGCCGCCTACCTACATTTGGCAGCGGCTCCAGATGTGTACGACACGGGCGGATGATACCCAGCTTATGGCATACGAGATCTGAGACTTGTTCTGCGATAAGCCGATGAGTTGTCCATTTTCCGCCAACAACTGAGATCAAGTTGGTGACACCGTCTGTCATTTCGTGATCCACGATGACATGGCTGCGGCTCAGCCTGGTCGCCGTGCTCTCAGTTGCAGATTCTGTCGGGTAAAGCGCCCGCACTCCAGTCCACACACGCAACTTGCGCAGGTAGCGCGTCACTGGTACCAGCTTAGCGCATTCTTCGCCGATACGACTGATTTCCTCAGCATCTGCACCAACGAGATCAGGTATGTTGACAACGACATCAGTGCAGCCCAGCACTGACACCGAGTGGGATGGCAACACAGAGTCACACTCAGACGGCCAGCGCAGGCGCGTGACAACCGTATTAACGATGCGATGATTTGTCGCGATCATGCTCCCTTTGCTGCATACTAGAGGGATCCTCACATTGGCAAGAGCACCTATTTCACCCACCCACGCTCCGGCTGCATTCACCACGACCACGGCCAATATCACAACCCGCTCTCCGCTGATCAAATCGATGCATTCCGCGCCGACGATCCGATCATTTCTTCTCAACAGGCTGACGACTGGATGATAATTCCATGCATACGCACCGTATTCGCGTGCAGATTCGATGGTGGCTCGTGTTGCAAGGAATGAATCGGCGGTGGCATCCGGAACGCGTAAGGCACGCCTGATACCACGATGCAGATACGGTTCGTCTCGAAGTACACGATCGACGGACACTTCCTCAATTGGGACACCAGCCCGAGTGCAGCATTGAATCAGGTGATCTCCATAGGCAGGGTCATCCCAAGGGGTGGCCACCACATAACCGCCAGTATCTTCGATACAAGCTGGCATAATCTTGCGTAGTACCACATTCTCCTGAATGCACTCGCGAGCGACGGTTGTGTCTCGGACTGAGTAGCGGCTGCCACTGTGCAGCAACCCGTTGTAGCGTCCTGTTGTGCCGCTGGCCCAATCCGACCTTTCTACGATGACTACGCGCAGGTTGCGCATAGCCAGGTCACGCGCTATTCCTGCTCCGATGGCACCGCCGCCGATCGCTAAGGCTTCAACCTCTATTTGTCGCACAGTTTATCTTGTCCTAAGGCTGGAATTTCGGACCATAGCCAGCTCGTGGAACGCATCAGCTAAGCAACCGTAGAGCCCTCTGTAGATAGAATAGAGTTGATCGTAGATCGACTTTGTCTCCACGTTGGGGGTATACGCTGAGGACAGGGCAGGACAGACTTTTTCTAGCTCCCCGACGTCCTGATAGATCCCGGTAGCGAGACCGACCAAGAGTGCATCTCCAACTGGGGCGCTATTCCGTAAGGAGGACACATACATCGTGCGCCCGATCACATCACTCACAATCTGATTCCAGAGTGGGCTCTTCGTCGGCCCCCCTTGGGCTCGGATGTCGTACACTTCCCAGCCACCATCCAAATACACCTGAAGGTTTTGTCGGATGCCAAACGCTACTCCTTCCATAATCGCCCGTAGCATTTCACCGCGGGTGGTATCCACTGAAATGCCCACAAAAGCGCCACGCGCGTCCGGATCCCAGATGGGTGATTGTTCCCCTATCAGATAGGGTAGGAAGAGCAACCCTCGGCTTCCAGGTGGTGCGGTCCGAGCGTCGGCATCCACCCAGACGTAGGGGTCTTGCCCCGCCGCTATTGCCTCTTGACGCTCCTGACTGCACAAGTGGTTTACAAACCATTTCATTGAACCGCCTGACGAAGTCATAACCGTTGACAGCATCCACAGTCCTGGTATCGCATGGGGGATGCACACGATGTGACGACTAAACCAGGGCCTGGAAACACACAGACCAATGTTGCATCCAGTTCCATGGGAGATGAACGCTTGACCATTGCGCACCACCCCCATCCCTACCATGGCGGCGGGAGTGTCGGTTGTGCCCGCTAGGACAGGTGTACCGGGTGGGATGCCAGTTTCCTTTGCTGCATCCTGACGCACTTCCCCTATGATCTCAAGGCAACCGTGCACAGTAGGAAATCTCTCCACAGGCAAATCCAAAACTTGCAGGATCTCGGATGACCATGTGCCTGATTTAACATTGTACAGCAGCTGCAACGGTGCCTGAGAGACATCCATTGTAAACCGGCCTGTAAGCCGCAAATTCAGGTAGCCATTTGCCATCAGGAACTGATGAGTCCGGGCAAAGAGATCAGGGCAGTTCCTTTTCAGCCATACATAGCTGGGAGCTCCTAAATAGGACGAAAGGTTGTTAGCGGTAATCTCAAGTATTCGTTGCTCGCCGATGACCTCTCGGATCGAAGCACATTCACCCTCAGCACGCTTGTCCAACCATAACATCCCGCGCATCAGCGGACGACCGTCGGCGGCTACAGGGACGATCACCGGTGCCTGGCTGCTGATGCACACACCTGCCAGAGAGCGATCAGATGTCGCAACAGACATCATCACACGACGGGAGGCAGCGCACAAAGCATGCCACCAGTCCTCAGGGTCTTGCTCCGCCCAATTAGGATGGGGGTGATAGGTGGGGTATTCCTCGCTGGCTTCGGCGATAACTTCACCGGAGCTGTGCAGCAATGCAGCTTTGAGACCGCTGGTGCCCACATCGAAACCGAGCATGAGATCTAGCATAGAAATGTGCGCTGCCTCTGGTGAGGATAAAGGGCAATACCTATCAAAGATCCATCACGATCTGTACCTTGATGCTCGTAGGCCGAGGATTGCTAGCATACTCGAAAGCCTTGATGCTGTCGTTAAAGCTGTAGATATCAGTGATAAGAGGTTTAAGGTTGATCTTGCCCGATCCCATCAAGGCCAAAGCTCTGGGATAGATGTTGGCATAGCGCATAATGGTGTAGATGCGAGCTTCCTTACTAATGCCATAGGCCATGTCCAGCGCTACCGGCTCACCCGGAAGACCTATGTATACAATTCGCCCGCCGGGGCACAGGGGATCGAAGATATTTGCCGCGGCTGCTGAGCTGCCACTGGCCTCAAATATGATATCGGCTCCCCAGCCCTCTGTCTGTTCCATTACAACATCCAAAAGATTTTGTTTTTTCACATTGACAGGCACAATTGGGCCGAAGCGCGCGGCAACATCCAGCTTCTCTTGGATTACATCGGTCAGAATCACCTTGCTGCAGCCAGCCGCCAACGCTGCTAGCGTCGTCACGATCCCAATGGTGCCAGCACCCATAACCACTGCAATGTCACCAGGGACAATCTCAGCCTTTTGCGCTGCGTAGACACCGATGGCTAATGGCTCAACCAAGGCGCCCTCACCATAGCTTACATTCTCGGGCAACTTGAAAACATAGGAAGCTGGATGTACCACAGATTCGCGTAGCACCCCATGAACCGGGGGGGTGGCCCAGAATCTCACACTAGGATCGAGATTGTATTTGCCTTCGCGGTACGCCCGGCTGTTGGGATCCGGTATGCCGGGCTCCATGCATACCCGGTCGCCAGGCCTTAGATGCTTTACATTTTTGCCCACTTCTATAACTGTGCCAGAAGCTTCATGTCCCAGCACCATGGGCTGCTCGACTACGTATCGTCCAATGCGCCCATGCTTGTAGTAGTGCACATCACTACCACAAATTCCCACTGTATGGATCTTGATCCGTACGTCGTCTGGGCCCAGAGGTTCTGGCAGGTCGAACTCGCGTATTGACAGCACACCTGTTCTCTCGAGAAACAGCGCTTTCATGGGGTCATCTCCTTGGCTCAAGTGAGTGAATGAGTCTTATGCGTGGATTGTAGTCAAATATACCAGCTAACCAACCACCCTACAGGATCACCTACAATGGGGAGATTGGCCCTCCTCCGGCACAATTCCTAGTCCGAAGAGACGGGCCAGCTCACCTCGCTACAGTTTCAGCCACGCCACTTACGAAAATCATAGTGACCAATAACATACCTGTCAAACGAAGATGGTGTTTGCTAGATTGTGTATCAATCATAGCCAATTCAACGGACACGTAAAACATTGGTGGTGCTTGATCGAGCGTCCATTAGAGACGGTGGTGATGTGAATGCACAGTCGTTTGCTGCATCTTCGAGACCTCTGGTTTGGCGTTATCTACCCCCAGTGAGGTTCGCGTTGCCTTTGAACAGTTCTTTGCCAGGTTGCTAGGGTGTACTATAATCCAAACTGAAAGGAGCTTTTGTGACACAGGTGATGGTGAGCTGGTTTGTGTCACATCGAGCTGTGGAGCAAATTGGAGATACACTACTTGGTGAATCAATCTATCGTGTTTAGGCAAAGGCTGGATAGGACATCAGTAAAATTAGTAAAGGTGTAGTAATGCCACGGAGCATAGCGTATGGATTCTTCCGGTTCTGTCGGCTCTGGTGGACAGTCATCTGGCGATTCACGTCGTAAGCCCGAATGGCTACGGGTGCGTATGCCGTCCGGTGAGACCTACAATAGGGTGCGTCAACTCATGCGTTCCAAGGCGCTGCACACAGTCTGTGAGGAAGCTATGTGCCCAAACATCGGGGAGTGCTGGGGGCGCGGTACGGCTACGTTCCTGCTTCTCGGTGACGTGTGCACACGCAGCTGTGCTTTCTGTAACATCCGCACTGGTCGCCCTGGTGCTTTGGACGAAGAGGAGCCCCTGCGTGTTGCTCAAGCCGTCAAGGCAATGAATCTGAAACACGCCGTGCTAACATCGGTCAATCGTGACGAATTGCCTGATGGCGGTGCGCATATCTTCGCTCGCAGCATTGAGCTGATACACACTATGGTGCCCGGGTGCACGGTTGAAGTGCTCATACCTGATTTCAAAGGAAGTCGAGCGGCGTTGCAACAGGTGATGGATGCTCGTCCTGAGATACTCAATCACAACGTGGAGACGGTACCGCGTCTTTATCGTACCATCCGTCCTCAAGCGATATATGAGCGGTCACTGCACGTTCTGGAGATGGCGAAGGAGATGGCACCAGAGATTATGACCAAATCTGGGATTATGGTCGGATTGGGGGAGACATGGGAGGAAGTTCTCCAGGTTATGCGAGATCTGCGTGCCCGTCAGGTGGATGTCCTGACCATTGGTCAATACCTGCGTCCTTCAGCCCATAACGTGCCTGTGGTGCGTTACTGGACCCCGGATGAGTTCCGTCAGCTGCAGGTGGAGGGGATGGCCCTTGGATTCAAGTGGGTGGAGAGCGCACCGCTGGTGCGCAGTAGTTATCACGCTGACGTACAAGCAGCCGAGCTAAGCGTCACAGGTTCTTGAGCGATGTCCAAACGTGCAAAGTTCTATACAGGTAATGGTGACGATGGTTACACTGGCTTGATCGGTAAGCAACGGGTGCCCAAATATGACTTGCACCCCGAAGCGTATGGTCAAGTAGACGAGTTACAGGCCGTGTTGGGCCTGTGTCGCGCTACACTACCCGATCCTCACATTCAGGAAACACTGCTGGCTATTGAGCGCGACCTTTACCACATTATGGCCGAACTGGCGACAACTGATCCAGAGCTGCGAGCTCGTTTCCAGATTGACACAGAACGGGTCAAGTGGTTGGAGGATCTCACCGATGAGTTGAGCGCGGAGTTACCCCGACTCACCCACTTTTTGGTGCCGGGTGATACGCGTGAAGGGGCCCTGCTCAATCTGGCGCGCACAGTAACCCGTAGAGCGGAACGTGCTGTTGCCCGATTGATCCATAGCGAAGAGCGTTGCGATAGCCTCGCATTGGCCTATCTTAATCGGCTTTCCTCGTTCCTCTTTGTGCTGACGTTTATCGAACAACGGCGTGCAGGGGTTGAGCACCCCTCCGTTGCCCACATGTAGTGGCTAAGCGATTTAGCGGATGGTCTGGCAACTTAATGCGCAATTCGAGCGCTCTTAGGACAGCTACTTGTCGGATGCATCCTGGGACTATCTGCCTTACCATGAAACTGAGCATTGGACGGAAGGGAGATGGTCTATGAAGAGCGCATTGATTCTCCTGTTGGGAGTCGTAATCTGGAGCGGTAGCCTTATTTGGCCGGAGGTGAATTTGTTGCTTACCCCTTCTGTGGCGCTGGCACTCATCGCTGGGCTAATTGCCTTGTTAAGCTTGTCCGTGGTGCTGGGGCGGCTGTGGCAAGGCCGTCGGCCAGCATGCTGCGACGAGCCAGGGTGTGATAATTTCCACGAAGGTAATCGGCAGCCCATTCCTTTACAGCTTCTTTCGCGTTGATGTGTGAGCTTCGCCGCTGCATGTAGATGGATGTCATATCCCCAAAGCATCTCTTTCGAATGTGCCCCCTGTTGAGGGGCACATTTGTTTGGCTTATATGTTGATCACTATAATAGCCTCCAAACTATCCTACATTTGGAGGCAGGCTATGTCACGTCGCGTCATCGCTACTGATCAAGCACCATCTGCGATAGGGCCATACTCACAAGGGATCCAGGTGGGCAATTTCGTGTACACAGCTGGGCAGGCTGCAGTCGACCCCACTACCGGCCAATTGGTTGCCGGGGGCATTGAAGAGCAAACGCGCCAGACGTTGCGTAACCTGGAAGCGATTCTGGCGGCAGCAGGTTGCACAATGGCCGACGTCGTAAAGACGACAGTATTTCTCACCGATATGGCCGACTTCAAAGCGATGAACCGTGTTTACGCCGAGTTCTTCCCCGTTGCACCGCCGGCGCGATCGACGGTGCAAGTCAGCGCGCTGCCCCTAGGTGCACGCGTCGAAATTGAGGCAGTTGCATTCAAAGCTACATGAAGCCAAATGCAAGGCAGGAAGACAAAGTTCCATGTTTCTTACGACCCTTACTGCAACTTAGCGACTTGCACTCTGATAAGTGTATCTTGCTTTTGCGAGATACACAGTATTTGCCGAGTGGCCCGATACAACAGAAACGCACGGGGAGATGTGTGCTCATGTGATGCATAACCCTTCACAATCTCTTAAAGCTGTGCGATCAGGGACCTTGACTTAATATGCAGTCGACCGTCGAATATTTGCAGGAGCTCTCGCCCATTAGCGCTTGTGCGAACCCGAGCTCCAGCCTATAATAGCGCTGTACAAGTTCTGCTACAGGAGAGTAATCCCTATGTACCGACTTAGCGACAATGTTCGTAGCATCCAGGAATCGGCCACTATGGCCATCACGGCGCGCGCTGCTGCTATGAAGCGTGCCGGTGAAGATGTCATCGCAATGGCAGCCGGAGAACCTGATTTTGCCACGCCGCCACATGTCGCTGCAGCAGCGAAGCAGGCTATCGAAGCTGGTGCCACCCGCTACACACCAGTAGCAGGGATCCCGGAGTTGCGTGCTGCGTGGGCGCAGCATATCGGACAGCAACGCGGCGTCACCTACCAACCGGAGCAGATCATCGTCACCGCTGGTGGCAAGCAAGCGGTCTGGAACATTATCTATGCTTTGGTTAACCCAGGCGATGAGGTGATCATCCCGGCACCTTATTGGGTGAGCTACCCGGAGCAGGTGCGTTCAGTAGGAGGCGTACCAGTCATCATCGAGACCACTCCGGCGCAGAACTTCAAGGTTACCCCTGACATGTTGCGACATGCCATCACTGAGCGCACGCGCCTATTCATCCTTAACTCGCCCTCCAATCCTACTGGCGCGGTATACACACGTGATGAACTGATGGCGTTGGCCGAGGTGTTGGTGGAAAAGCAGATACCTGTGCTGTCCGATGAAGTCTACGACGCACTGGTCTACGATGTGCCCTTTACCAGCATCGCCTCGCTGGGAGAAGAGATATACTCCCTGACCATCATTGTGGCCGCTATGTCCAAAACATATGCTATGCCTGGCTGGCGCATCGGTTGCGCAGTTGGCCCATCGGAGATCATCGCCGCAACGGCACGCATTCAAAGCCACTCAACGAGCAATCCCAACTCGGTGGCACAATATGCTGCTCTGGCTGCTTTGCAGAGCGACCAAAGTTCAGTAGAAATGATGCGGCAGGAATTTGATCGCCGTCGTCGCTATATGGTTGAACGTCTGCAAGCCATGCCCTTCATCACTTGTACGGAGCCGAAAGGGGCTTTCTATACTTTCCCGCACATCGCAGAGACTTTCGGGCGCAGCTATCAGGGTGCCCAAATTGATGGCTCAATGACCTTCTGTCGCTTGCTATTGGAACACGAGAAGGTGGCAGTAGTGCCTGGGTGCGAATTTGGTGCAGATGGTCATATGCGTCTTTCATATGCAACCAGTATGGAGAACATCAAGATAGCGCTGGATCGTATCGAACATTTTCTCAACCAGCTCGATTGAGCGGACATATGTCCTCTTCCCAACCTGACCTGCTCATCCGCAATGGGATGTTGGTTAGTGCCAATGAGATATTTCAGGCCGACCTGCTGATCAGGGCGGGTCGAATCAGCACTGTTGGTCATGACATTGCTGCCGACAGTGTGCCAGAGCTGGATGCGCGAGGTCTGCTTGTAATGCCGGGTGGCATTGACACACACGTTCACTTGCAGTATGCGCAGGGTCCGCATCGCATTGTCTCGAGCGACGATTGGTTGACCGGTACAGTGGCGGCGGCATGCGGCGGCACCACCACTGTGATTGATTTCGTGGAAGCCCCACCCGATCAGACGTGGATGCAAGCTTTCGAAGCACGTCTCGCTGAAGCGGCTCCGCAGGCCGTGATTGATTACAGCTTCCATATGTCTTTCAACCGCGCAGATGAACACAGCCTGCGAGAGGTTGAGCGCGTCATTGCTGCAGGCATTTCCAGCTTCAAGATCTACATGGCCTATGAAGGTATCCGCCTGGACGACGGTGACATTTTACTGGCACTGGAGCAGCTTAAGATTCACGGTGGATTGCCGCTGGTGCATGCCGAGAACCACGCTGTGATTAAATATCTGACACAGTTGCACCATAAGGCTGGCCACGTGGAGGTGCGCTGGCATCCGCATGTGCATCCAGCGGTATGTGAGGCAGAGGCTACGTACCGCGTCCTGACACTTGCTGGTCTGGTGGGTATTCCTGTGCATATCGCCCATGTCAGTGCAGCAGAGACCATTGCTGTACTGCAGGAATTTCGGGAACGGGGTCAAATGCTCAGTGCAGAAGTGTGTCCACAACATCTGCTGCTTACCGACACGCTGTATGATCAGCCGGATGAGGTAGCAGCGCGGTATGTGATGGCGCCACCGCTTCGCAAGGCGGCGGACAACGCTGCCTTGTGGCAAGCATTGCAGGAGGGTCTACTGGGCTGCGTGGTGACCGACCATTGCCCCTTCACCTCGGCTCAGAAGTCCGGTGCACGGCGCACCCCTGAGTTTCGGCGGCTGCCTGATGGCAGCGTGCAGGCGGCCGAGCCAGAATCCACGTGGCTGGAGCACCCGCTTACCTTTGACAAGGTACCTGGCGGTGTGCCGGGAATTGAGACGCGCCTGTCGCTCCTGTATCATTTTGGCGTGCGTACAGGCCGCCTGTCACTTCCTCAGTTCGTTGAGCGCACGAGCACAGCAGCGGCGCGTCTGTTTGGTCTTTATCCGCGAAAAGGATCGCTGATGCCTGGCGCGGATGCAGACTTGGTTCTTTTCGACCCGGAATATTCCGTTACAATGTCGGCGGCAACACTGCACCAAAATTGCGATTATACCCCGTTTGATGGTTGGCCGGTGATCGGCTGGCCACGCATTGTGCTGAGCCGTGGAGAGATTATCGTGCGCGACGGGCAGATTGTCGCTCAGCCGGGACGGGGGCAGTTTCTCAGGCGGGCACCGTACCAATTTGCAGTGCAGCACTAAGGGCAACGAAGGTGACCTGTTCCGAGGTATACCGAGGTACAGGCAAGGGAGAGCCATCTTATGGATCTGGCAGAGGTTATCAAGGCTGCACGTGGTGATATGCCAGCCGATCTTGTGCTCAAGAATGCGCGTGTGGTGAACGTATTCACCGGCCAGATCCAAGAGTGTCACATTGCCATCCTGGAGACACGCATCATAGGCCTGGGCGATTACAGTGGCCGTGAGGAACTTGACCTAAGAGGGCGTTATGTGTGCCCTGGCTTCATCGACGCTCACGTCCACATTGAGAGTGCTATGGTGCCTCCCAACGAGTATGCGCGGATGGTGGTGCCGCGTGGCACCACTACCGTGATAGCGGATCCGCATGAGATTGCCAATGTGCTCGGGTTGGAAGGCATCCGTTATATGCTGGATATGGCCAAATACAACCCGCTCAGCGTGTACATTATGGCGCCTTCTTGTGTGCCCTCGACCGATAAAGAAACCACCGGCGCTGCTCTCTACTGGTACGATTTGCAGACATTGTTGCATGAGGAGTATGTACTTGGGCTGGGTGAAATGATGAATTACCACGGCTTGATCAATGGCCAGCCAGAAGTGCTCGACCGTTTGCGTGCTTTTCAAGGCCGCATTAAAGACGGCCATGCCCCAGGATTGCAGGGGAAAGGACTGATGGCTTATGCTGCAGCAAACATCGGCTCCGACCACGAGTGCATTACTCCAGAGGAAGCGTTGCGCAAGCTAGAGCTGGGTATGTTTATCTTCTTGCGTGAGGCTACCACGGCTCGCAACCTGCGCGATGTGCTGCCAATTGTGAACGAACACACGAGCCGCCGTCTGTGCTTCTGCTCGGACGACCGTGTGCCAGCCGATATAATGGATGAAGGGCACATCGATCACATGATACGTGTGGCGATTGCTGAAGGAGTGGACCTAGTCACAGCAATCCGTATGGCGACGTTAAACCCCAGTGAGTATTTTCAGTTGCATGATCGAGGAGCCGTGGCACCAGCTCGTCGAGCTGACTTGGTGGTGTTCTCTGATCTGAAGAGACCTTATGCGGAGATGGTCTTCCGCAATGGTAAGCTGGTAGCGCGTGATGGTCAGGCAATGCCTTGGGTACGCCCCAAACCGCGCCCAGTGCTGCGCAGTTCAGTCAATGTCAACTGGGCTAAGACTACCCTGCGTGTCCCAGCTAATGGCCGGCGGGTGCGCGTGTTGGGCATCGTTCCAGGACAGATCGTGACTGAGCATCTCATTGAGGAGATGCCCAACCGCGATGGCGAGATCGTCTCCGACGTGGAGCGTGACATTCTGAAGCTGGCCGTAGTCGAGCGTCACCTGGCCACGGGCCGAGTGGGCCTGGGTTTCGTCAAAGGCTTGGGGCTGCGTGAGGGCGCTGTTGCTAGCAGCGTGGCACACGACCATCATAACATTGTGGTAACGGGAGTGGATGATCTTAGTATGATGACCGCTATCCAGGCCACCGTTGCAGCCCAGGGAGGCCTTACCGTTGCTTCAGGCAACACCGTGTTGGCACAGCTCCCCCTCCCGATTGCTGGATTAATGAGCGACCAGCCTTTTGAGACAGTACGCCGTCAGATGGACGAGGTAACCGAGGCCGCGCGTAAGCTGGGTTGTCGTTTGCACGATCCCTTTATGACCCTTAGTTTTCTGGCACTGCCGGTCATTCCAGCGCTCAAGTTGACCGACCACGGTTTGGTAGATGTAGAGCGCAACGAAGTAGTGTCTCTGTTTGAAAGCTAGTGACACGACGTGGTAGTTGCCACATTCTGCACTAAGTTCTAAACTGAGAGGAGGTGATGCGCACAGTCGGGTTAACCTTGGTGAAAAAGATACACCTGATCCCCTGACTATTAGACAGAAGGAGGAAGAACAGCTATGAACACTAAGCAAATTTCGGTAGTGCTTGCGTTGCTAACTGTGCTCAGCATGGTTGTTGCATTGGGTGCACCCCAGGTCGTTCAGGCGCGCGAGATGGCACAGGAAGGCAAGCTGAAGATCGCCTTTGTCTATGTAGCGCCGATTGGCGACTTGGGATGGACATGGGCACACGATCAGGGACGCCTCTATGTCGAGAAAGAGCTAGGTGATAAGGTCGAAACCGCCTATATCGAGAATGTGCCCGAGGGGCCGGAGGCGGAGCGAGTCATTCGCGACTTCGCGCGCAAGGGCTATAAGCTGATCTTCACCACTTCCTTTGGTTTCATGGACCCGACGATCGCCGTGGCACAGGAGTTTCCCGATGTGTGGTTCGTGCACATCTCCGGCTATAAGACGGCGCCCAATGTGTCCACAGTTTTCGGGCGAATGGAACAGGCTCGCTATCTCTCCGGTCTGGTAGCTGGTGCCGCCACAAAGAGCAACATTATTGGGTACGTCGCCGCGTTCCCAATCCCCGAAGTGATTCGTGGTATCAACGCCTTCACATTGGGCGTGCGCGAGGTAAACCCCCAAGCGGAGGTGCGTGTCGTATGGACGAATACATGGTTTGGCCCGCAGCAGGAGAAGGAAGCGGCGGAAGCGTTGCTGGCTGAGGGCGCCGATGTCATCGCTCAGCACCAGGACACTACAGAGCCGCAGAAAGCGGCTGCCGATGCAGGCAAAGTCTCTATCGGCTATGATTCTGATATGACCGCGTTCGTTGGGGACACTGTGCTCACCAGTCCTATCTGGAACTGGGGGCCCAAGTATGCTCAGATTGCCAAGGCTGTACTGGAAGGCACCTATCAGACTGAGTCGTACTATGGCGGTATGGAAGACGGCATTGTTGACCTGGCGCCGCTCTCACCACGTGTGCCCGAACACATCAGGAAACTGGTCGAGGAACGCAAGGAGCTCATCAAGAGCGGCAAATGGGATGTGTTCTGCGGCCCAATTAGAGGTGCCAACGGAAAGTTAATCGTCAGCGAGGACAAATGCCTGACTGACCCCGAAGTATTGAGCATGGATTATTGGGTAGAGGGAGTGAAAGGCGAGGCGCCGCGGGAGGCACCAGAAGGATTGGGAGAGCCATCGGAGAAGGCGAAGAACAGACCAGCTCCTGCGACGCTGGCGGCAGTTGAGAGAAAGATCAAAGCGGCTTGGGTCTATGTCGGACCAGTGGGTGATATGGGCTGGAGCTATGCTCATGATCAGGGTCGTCAAATGGCCGCGCGGGATCTGCCCTATTTAGAGACTGCCTACAGTGAAGCAGTAAGCGAGGGTGCGGATGCTGAGCGCGTCATTCGTGACTATGCCCAGAAGGGCTACGATATCATCTTCGCAACTTCATTTGGTTATATGGACTCGGTGATTGCCGTAGCCCAAGAATTCCCCAAGGTGCGATTTGAGCACTGCACTGGCTACAAGACGGCCGAGAATGTCGCCACATACGACGGGCGCGGTTACGAACCGTGGTACCTGGCAGGAATGACCGCTGGCCGCATGACCAAGAAGAACATTCTGGGGTACGTGGCGCCCTACCCTATTCCTGAGGTGGTGCGTAACCTGAACGCCTTCGCTCGCGGGGCCCGCGCAGTAAATCCTCAGGTTGAAGTGCGGCCGGTGTGGATTTTCAATTGGTTCGATCCAGTTAAAGAGCGAGAGGCGGCACAAGCACTGCTGGATGCCGGCGCAGACGTGATTGCACGGGAGAGCGACTCGCCAGAACCGGACAAAGCGGCGGAAGAGGCCGGTGTCTACGCGGTGGGCTACAATACCATTAAACCTGACATCGCACCCAAAGCAGTGCTCACTGGTCCAATCTGGAATTGGGGTGTTTACTACAAGAAGACCATTGAAGATCTGTACAACGGCACATGGCAGACACATGCCTACTGGGGACATATGGCAGATGGCATTCTTGATCTGGCACCCTTCGGCGCGATGGTGCCCCAGGAGGTACAGGACGAGGTGAACGCTGCCAAGGCCAAGATTATCAGTGGTGAGCTACACCCATTCAGCGGTCCCATTAAGGACAACAAAGGTGTGGAGCGCGTAAAAGCGGGTGAGACTATGACCGACGAGCAGCTTCTGTCATTTGATTGGCTTGTCGAAGGGGTCGTAGGCGAGATCCCCAAGTAGTCACGACATGTCCTCTTAACCTTTCTGCTTCCTCTACCGTTACGGCGGGCGAGGAAGCAGAAAGGGAAGGTGAAACCTACCGTAAAAAACCCATGAGCTGTCATCAATCCAGACAAGGGGGAAAGCACGAACATGGCGCTGGAGAAGAGCAATTTATACCGCATGCCATGGTCTATGAATGATAATGCGATCGCCTGGCTTGAAGTCACTGATGTCTGCAACCTGCGTTGCGAGGGTTGCTATCGCCAGCATCTTACCGGTCACAAGCCTCTCGAAGAGATAAAAGAGGAAATCCGTTTCTTCAAACGATGGCGCAATCCGGATAACGTTTCCATCGCCGGTGGAGAGCCGTTGCTGCACCCGGATATTCTAGATATTGTGGCCTACATCGCCGAGAACCGTATGAAGCCAATCATACTCACAAATGCTATTAAGCTACCTGAGATGCTCAAGGAACTAAAGAAGGCAGGAGTGGCTGGTTTCACCATTCACATTGACAGCCATCAGGGGCGGCCTAAGTGGCAAGGGAAAACCGAAGGGGAGCTGAACGAATTGCGCCAGGAGTACGCGGATCTGATTGCCGCAGAGGGTGGTATGTTGGTCGTCTTTAACTCCACGGTGTATCCGTCCACCTTCCATGAGATCCCGGATGTGGTACGTTGGGCCCAGAAGAACATTGACCGCGTCAATGGACTGGTGTTTATCACCTATCGCACGGCAATTACGGACTCGATGGTGGCATACGACCCAACCAAACAGGAAGTGGATCTGAGCAAACTGAGCTATGTCACTGAACATTTCGAAGAAAAATTTGTTACCTCACCCGAGGTGTACCAGATCATCAAGGATAATTTTCCAGAGTACGAAGCGGCTTGCTACTTGGGCGGAACTGTCCGACACGACTCATTCAAATGGCTGGCGGGTGCTTTGATTGGATCGCGACGGCGAATATTTGGCTCGGTGGGTAAACAAACGATGGAAATTGCGCAGGTGGGTCATCATCTCTTTGTTGGCACCTACCTGGCATATCTTTCCTGCTCTCGTATTGGTCCTTATATCTTCTTGTTGGGTTTCTGGGATCCCAATGTGCGGCAAGCTTGGCGGAATTGGATCGGCGATGTGTTGCGCAATCCATTGCGTCTGTTCGAGCCCTTGTACGTGCAGAGTATTGGCATTATCCAAGCTCCCGACGTCCAGCCCAACGGTATGGCCGATATGTGCGATAGCTGCCCGGATATGACCGTCTATAATGGCACGTTGATCAACTCGTGCCGTATGGATGAGTATCGTCTGTTCGGAGGGCTTTTAACGGTGCGCGAAGTGGATCGAGCGTGCAACAACCATAACATCTTTCCCCCTCCTCGGAACGCTCGGCATACAGCTAAAGGGCAAACGGTCGGAACTGCGCACTAAGATGGGCTGGGATCAGTCCTTCCACCGTAGTGCCCTGCGGACCATATTCCTCATGCAGCACGTGACCGTGTTCGTGGAGCAATTTCAGCAGCTGACCCTGATCATAGGGAAGTCGTACGTGCAGCGGAACCATATCAGAATTCAGCAACTCTTCAATACGTCTTAGGAGCGAACTGATCCCCTGACCAGTGACCGCTGAGATAGCGATGCTGTTTGGAAAGCCAGTCAGTAGCTTGTCCAAAGCAGATGGATCGGCCAAACGGTCGATCTTGTTCAACGCGCTCACTAACGGAGCGTGCGTGGCGCCAATTTCTTCCAGGACAGTGGCTACAGTGGCGGCCTGCTGCATCGCGTTGCGGTGGGTGATGTCAATCACATGCACGATCAGATCAGCTTCAGCGATTTCTTCCAATGTAGCGCGAAAAGCGGCTACCAGGTTGGTAGGCAGCTTCTGAATGAAGCCCACTGTGTCAGTGAACAGCACTTCTCTGCCGCCCGGCAGCACCACGCGACGCGTGGTGGGATCGAGTGTGGCGAACAGCATGTCTGCCACCAGTACATTAGCGTGACTAACTGCATTGAGTAGGGTGCTCTTGCCCGCGTTGGTGTAACCTACGATGGCAACCGTAGGTATCGCTGCCCGACGGCGCTTCCTTCGATATCGTGCACGATGCTGACGCACCAGCTCTAACTCTGCCTTGAGGCGAGCAATGCGGTGCCGAATAAGGCGGCGATCGCTCTCCAGCTGCGTTTCACCTGGTCCGCGCAAGCCCACACCACCAGTAGCTCCACCCGCACGACCGCCTGCCTGACGCGCCAAGTGTGTCCACAACCGGGTCAGGCGTGGCAAGCGATACTCATATTGAGCCAGTTCCACCTGGAGCTGACCTTCGCGTGTGTGAGCATGCTGCGCAAAAACATCCAGAATGAGAGCAGTGCGGTCGATCACCTTGCGCTCAAGGGCACGTTCCAGTTCACGGATCTGAGCGGGTGAGAGCTCATCGTCGAAGATGAACAGATCAACGTTGAGCTCGTCTCGGAGACTTTGCAACTCTTCCAACTTGCCCTTGCCGATACAGGTAGCCGGGTTGATGCGTTCCAAGCGTTGATAGGTACCGCCGACCACCTCAATGCCGGCCGTTGTTGCCAATGCTGCCAGCTCTTCAAGTGAGTCTTCAATGGCGAAGCGCGATATATGTCCATCTGGAGAGAATGAGCGAGGGCCCTTGAGATCCACACCTACCAGGAACCCGCGCTCGCGCGGCGCTTCCACCGCATGCTCTCGACAAACCTTATGATGACTGTCTCTTTCGGTACGAATCCGGATTATGGTCACCTCCCAGCAATATTCTGCACCACAATATAATGATATTGCGAGTCGAGCATCTGGTCAAAGGCGCGATATTCACTTAAGCGAAATAGTTTCTGTCTGCCGTAACCGCTCTCCCCAGTCGCTTCAAAATTGACAATTCGGTTGGGTTCGGTTAAAGTACCTAACATAGGTGAGTGATAGTATTTTCAAGAGAGGTCGGCCTACTCACTCAATGGCGCCCGCTGAAGAACGCCTTGACGGCATGAGGCGGGCTGCATCCGTGTTTCACTATCATATTTACCCTATTAACGCACACCATCCTGACAATCCTGAAGGACTGAGGCATACTTGACCATGGGGGCTGCAATGGCTCACCGGTATCGCAGTCCGGCAGGGTGTGCGGGCAAGTGTCTCTGGCGATTGACACGTTGCCCGGAGCCCCTGTTGTTACTCTTGCTGTCGACCAGTGTGTTAATTGCATGTGCCCCTGCCAGTTCTGCCCACGAGTTGCCTCGCACAGCCCTGGTCACCACGATTGAAAACATGGGCTCTGACACTATGGTCAACTTGGCGCTTGCTTGGGCAGAGGATTATATGCACCTTCATCCCGAGGTACGCATCTCGGTTACCGGCGGTGGCTCCGGTACTGGCATCGCTGCACTCATCAATGGCACCGTGGACATCGCTAACGCTTCGCGGGAGATCAAACCTGAGGAGGTGGAGAGGGCACGTGCTAATGGCGTTACGCCGGTGGAATTCACCGTTGCACGCGATGCCATCGCTATAGTAGTCCACCCATCGAACCCGGTAGATAGCTTGACACTGGAGCAAATCTCTCGAATATATACAGGACGCATCACCAATTGGCGCGAGGTAGGCGGTGAAGATCGCCCTATCGTCCTCTTGTCGCGCGAATCCAACTCCGGCACTTACGTGTACTTCCTGGAAAATGTCGTGCGGATGGGTAATCCCAACGACGAATCACTGTTCTCGCCGGACACGTTGTTGATGCCCTCATCAGAAGGCATCAGTGCCGAAGTCCGACAGAATCCCAACGCTATCGGCTACGATGGACTAGGCTATGTAACCCCTGATCAGAAAGTGCTCGCAGTGACGGCAAGGGAGGACGATGCGCCTGTGATCCCTTCTGTCGAGACGGTAAATCAGGGGATCTACCCGATCTCACGACCCCTGTATATGTACACTGTTGGCGAGCCACAGAGCGTGATTAAGGATTACATTGAGTGGGTTCGGACGGGAGGACAAAAACGTGTTGCCGAGTTGGGCTTTGTTCCACTGCGTGAGAGAGTCACATTATCTAATGACATATCATCCCCTGCTGTGGCAGTCCTTCCCTGAGAACTGACTGACCTCCGTCGGACCGATCGAGATGTTGAAAGGTGATCTAACTACCAGAACCAAGACGTACCAATCTGAAGCTGTTATTGAATCACTCATCCGGGTTCTGGGTTTCTCCACGATTGGGTTTGTCGTTCTCATATTCCTCTTCCTGTTGCGCCAGGGCATGCCGTTCTTTTTTCAAGTACCTTGGGCCAACTTCTTAGGCACCCGCTGGTACCCTACATTTGGGCTCTTTGGCACGTTGCCACTCATTCTAGGTTCCATCTTGGTGACGCTGACTGCCATAGTGATCGCGTTGCCATTGGGACTGGCCACAGCCGTTTTTGTGCGTGAGGTTGCTCCCAATTGGGCACGTGAGGTGCTGAAGCCGCTAATCGAAGTGTTGGCTGGTATCCCCTCTGTCGTGCTCGGGTTTTTCGGCATGAACATTGTGGCGCCGCTGGTACGCACCACTCTTGACGTGCCGACAGGCCTCACAGCATTCACTGGTGCGATCATTTTGGCCTATATGGCCTTACCAACCATTGTCAGCGTCGCCGAGGATGCGCTGGACGCAGTGCCTAAGAGCTACCGGGATGCTGGCTTGGCACTAGGGGCGACAAAATGGCAGGTGATCTGGCGTGTGGTTGTGCCGGCTGCTCGCTCGGGCATCGTCGTGGCCGTGATGCTCGGTCTGGGACGTGCCATCGGAGAGACTATGGCCGTGATGATGGTAACCGGAAATGCAGCGCGAATGCCTCTTACGCTGGATTCGCTATTTCGCCCCGTGCGTACCATGACAGCGACCATTGCGGCTGAAATGGGCGAAGTTGCTCAAGGCAGTGTTCACTTCCAGGCTTTGTTTGGGATCGGCATCATTCTATTCGTACTGACTTTCCTAATCAACTTGGCAGCTGCCAGGCCAATATTCCAAAAGCGACGACGAGGAGGGCTGCGGTAATGGGCACGCGCTTCATCGTGCAGCGCGTGGGATTTGTCATGCTGAGCCTTATTGCGCTGGCAGTAGTGGTGCCAATATTGGTGATCGTTGGAGTCATTGTGGTACGCGGCATCGGGGCAATCAGTTGGGAATTCTTGACCACCATGCCACATGATGGTATGAAGGCAGGTGGCATACTGCCCACCATTGTTGGAACGTTGGTGCTAACATTCGGCACAGCGGTGGCAGCTATCCCGGTTGGTGTGGGTGGTGCCATCTACTTGTCGGAATACGCCCGTGATACCCTCTTCACGCGTGCTATTCGCCTGGCCATTGTCAACCTGGCAGGTATCCCTTCGGTAGTCTATGGGCTTTTCGGCCTCGGGCTGTTCGTTCTCTTTCTCCATTTCGGTACCTCAATCCTGGCGGGCTCACTGACGTTGGCTATTATGACGCTGCCCGTTATCATTAGCACATCAGAGGAGGCTTTGCGCGCCGTACCGACCGAGTATCGCACTGTCATCGCTAGTCTGGGGGGCACACGTTGGCAAGGTATACACTATATAGTGCTTCCTCAAGCATTGCCAGGCATCATTACCGGTGTCATTCTGGGATTGCTGCGCGCGGCGGGCGAGACGGCTCCAATATTGTTTACCGTCTCGGCGTTCTTCCTGCCACGCTTGCCGCACTCGCCGTTTGATCGCACAATGGCATTACCTTATCACCTTTATGTCATCAGTACGCAAGTACCCGGTATGCCCCACGAGATCCAATACGGCACTGCCCTCGTGCTGCTGGCGTTGGTGCTTTCGATGAACCTGGTCGCGACACTGATTCGTGGTTACTTTCGAAGGAGGCGACCATGGTGATGAACACACCCGAGGATGATCCGTTCATTGATCGGCCAGCGAAAGTGCAGATTGAGAATGTCAGCTACTGGTATGGTGACCAGCTGCGTCTGCGCAACATATCTCTGGACATACCAGCCAACGCGATTACCACTCTGATTGGGCCCACTGGAGGTGGCAAATCCACCTTGCTGCGACTGATTAACCGGCTTAACGATCTACTCGAGGATACCCGCATGGTGGGGCGTATTCTCTTAGATGGGCAGGACATCTATGCACCAGAGGTGAATGTATCAGAGCTCAGGCGCCGCGTAGGTATCGTCTTTGCGCTACCGTTGCCGTTACCCGGTACCGTGCGAGAGAACGTCCTCTACGGTCCCAAGCTGGCTGGTGTACGCGATCCTACACGCCTGGAGGAAATTCTGGTGCGCAGTTTGAAGCAAGCAGCGTTGTGGGACGAGGTAAAAGATCGTCTCGATGAGCCCTCCAACGCATTATCGGGCGGCCAGCAGCAGCGTCTGTGCATTGCGCGCAGCCTAGCAATGGAGCCCGAAGTGTTGCTGCTGGATGAGCCTACCTCTGGGCTTGATCCAATCTCGACTGGTAAGGTTGAGGAGTCGCTATTTGCACTCAAGAAACACTACACCATTATTATGGTGCCTCACAGTATTCAACAGGCAGCACGCGTGGCAGACTACGCTGCGTTCTTTCTAGGAGGCGAACTAGTCGAACACCAGCCTGGCCGGAACATTTTCACAGCTCCGAGGGATAAGCGCACCGAAGATTACATCACGGGCCGCTTCGGATAACATGGGCATCATGAACAAATTCGTTGTGCAGAATCTCAACTTTTATTACGGGAAGTTTCGCGCTCTATCTGGTGTCACTTTGACCATCCCCGACCGTCAGATCACTGCGCTCATTGGACCTTCCGGTTGCGGCAAGTCCACCTTTCTGCGCTGCCTGAACCGTATGAACGACACCATAAGCGGCACGCGTGTAGAAGGGAAGGTTTTGCTCGAAGGGCAAGATATCTATGAACGACGTGTTAATGTGACAGATCTGCGACGGCGTGTGGGGATGGTGTTCCAGCGTCCCAATCCCTTTCCCCAGTCAGTGTACGACAATGTGGCATTTGGGCCACGCGCGCTGGGGACGGTGCGCAAATCCCAGCTGGACGACATTGTAGAGGAGAGCTTGCGTGGAGCTGGCCTGTGGGAAGAGGTCAAGGACCACCTCAACCAAGATGCATTGAGTTTCTCATTGGGGCAGCAACAGCGTTTGTGTATTGCACGGGCCATCGCTGTTAAGCCAGAGGTGATTTTGATGGACGAGCCTTGTTCGGCGCTCGATCCTATCGAAACACTTCAAATTGAGGAATTAATGCAGAAACTCAAAGTCAATTACTGTATCGTGATCGTCACACACAGTATGCAACAGGCTGCGCGTGTGTCTGAATGGACCGGCTTCTTCTGGTTAGGCGAGTTAGTGGAATTCGACTCCACTGCCAAAATTTTCACGAACCCATCCCAGCCCCTGACAGAGAATTACATCACAGGCCGTGCGGGCTAAATGCAAATTGGCTACCCGTTTGTAGGTGACCATTCTGTATTTTCTTCCCTCGACCAGTCACCATCCTTGAGTGCGACAATAATGTGCCTTGTCGACTATGGGCGCATAGGCGGACGCCCACAACAGCCAGTCCTCGACAGTGTAAAGGCCCTCCAGCCCCAGACGGGCACCCAGCACAGCTAACGGGGGAAGGTCGAGCCCGGCGCGTTCCAGGAGCTCAGGCTGCCGGAAAAGGGCACGGGGTGAGCCCTGGAAAGTCACCTGGCCTTGTTCGATTACAGCCACCTCTTGAGCGTAATCGGCCACCAGCTGCATATCATGCGTGATGCACACAATGGTGGTACCAGCCTGTTGTAGCGAACGAATAACAGACATCACCTCTTGAGCGCTGCGATAATCCTGACCAAAGGTGGGTTCGTCTAGGATGAGAATAGGTTGTTCCATCGCCACCATAGTGGCAATGCTTAGACGTCTCTTCTGACCTTGGCTGAGCGAGAAGGGGTTGGAACCCCTCTCATCGCTCAATCCAAACTGCGCCAGCAGTTTTTCAATCCGACGTTGTCTCTCCATAGCTTCCAGCTGACTGTCCAGTGAGTAGGCCAGCTCGTCACTCACGCGTTCGGCTACAAACTGGTGTTCCGGGTTCTGGAAGACGTAGCCCACCCAGCGGGATATTTGGGAGCGGTTGCGCGATGTGACCTCCTGCCCCAGGATGCTGATTTTGCCATTCCTGGCCGGCAAGAGACCCGTCAGGATTTTGGCCAATGTGGTCTTTCCTGATCCATTGGCTCCTACGAGCGCGAAGAAACTGCCGCGTGGCACGTGGAGATGTACATCCCTGAGCGCGACGGTGCCGTCGGGATAGGCAAAACTTACCCCCTCGACGGAGATGGCCTCGTCAGGATGGCCGGAGAGGGCTTGATGTGAAGTATCCGCAGCAGTGCCTATTGGCAACGAGGCACCCGCGCCCGCGTGCAGCACCAGAGATGAACGTATCACTTGTTCCATCTCCGCGATGGTTAAGGGACAGCCCTCCAACGGCCATCCGATAGATCTCAGAGCAGCTGCTAGGCGACAGCTGCTCGGTACCCAGACGCCTTCCCGCTGTAGTGCGGCATCGCTCGCTGCATATATTTCACGGGGACTGCCGGCCGTGATCACGCGCCCGTCTTCACCCATCACCACAACGCGATCTACTAAGGGCAATGTGGCGTCAATGCGATGCTCGATGAGTAGGGTGGTCGCTTTCGTGCTGTGGCGTAGATGTTCCATGGTGCGATAAAACGCAAGAGTTGCCGACGGATCGAGATTAGCAGTCGGTTCGTCGAGTATCAGCACAGATGGTTGCATAGCCAGCACAGCAGCCAACGCCAGACGTTGTTTCTGCCCACCCGACAGAGTTTCCACCCACGCCTTGGCTTTCTCGGAAAGCCCCACCAGGGCTAATGCATTGCCGATACGTGCTGGCATCGCTGTTGCGGGGAAGGCAAGGTTCTCCAGGCCAAAAGCGACTTCCTCATCCACGCGCGGCATCACCAGCTGTGCTTCCGGATCCTGAAAAACGATCCCCACCACCTGGCGCAAGCGATCGGGGGACGTATGCAATGTCATGTATGGCCCGATCCACACCTCACCGTCGAAATCGCCAGGGATTTCGTGGGGAATGAGACCGTCCAGACACAGAGCCAGCGTGCTCTTGCCGCAGCCACTTCGGCCGAGTAGGAGAACTGTCTCACCAGGCCGAATCTCCATATCCACGCTGTTGAGGACTGGTGTGGGAGAGTCCATGTAACGAAAGCGCAAGGCATTAACCCGGATGCCGTATTCAGCCGTCATTGCGCACCTGCCACGCGTTCCGCGACCCCGATCAGGAAACCATGGAGCAACCCCAGTTCGCCTAGTGCAAGCAAGAGCAGACCGCATGCCACTATGGAGGCAATAGAAAACGCATAATCCGCGAGTCTCAATGGTGTGCGAACGTAGTACGTCCGTTCCGGCAGTGTCCCGAAACCTCGTGCATCCATCGCAATGGCCAGTCGTTCGGCCTGACGTATCCCGCTGACCAGGAGTGGAATGCTATAGCTGACGATGCGACGGAACAAGCCACCATGCCCTCTCAAATGGACTGCACGCACCTGTTGAGCGGCTTGAATGTTGGCCAGTTCCCGCTGCAAGATGGGCACAAAGCGATATGCGGCCAGAATTGCATAAGCCAGACGGTACGGCATACGCGCTTGCTGAATTAAACTGGCAACCAGCCGTCCAGGGTCGGTTGTCCATACATACAAGATGGAGTAGGAGGCAACGCACAGGATGCGCAGACCGATACTGCTACCGACCTCCAAACCCTCACGCCAGATGTAGATAGGACCGAGCGCCAGAATTGGGTCTCCGCGAGGGCCACCGTAGAAAAGGGTGTTGAATATTGTAAGCCCTACGGCAGCTGCCAGTATTGGGCTCAGACGGCGCAAGAGAGCGAGTGGACTGATGTGCGCCAGACTCCACCCGATCAGCCACGAAAGGACGAGCATGGCAAACGGCACCGCCACATCCAGGTAAAGGGTCGAAGCCAGGATGAAACAAGAGAATGCAGCAATCTTCGCCACTGGATTGAGGCGGTGCAAAAAGGTGTCGTTCTCCTGATACAGGCTTACGCTCAAACCCTCGTCCCCTCACGCGTAATCGCCAGGCCGCGCAGCACCCCTGTACGTGCAAGGGCATCGCCCAGTACCTTGCCCAGCAAGCCAGCTAAAACTATTGCGCTCGGAATGCGCACCAAGAAAAGCCCGAGCTGCACGGCGGGATCGAGCACAGCATAACTGAGCAGGAAGTACTCATACACGTAGGCGAACACCCCAGAAAGGACTGCTGCCCCCATCAAGACCGGCAAGCGATAATCGCGCCAGCGTCGCAGGGCAAAGACGACTTCTGCGCCGGCCCCCTGTACCAGACCAGCCCACACAGCAGCGATACCGAATGGGCTGCCGACAAGGAGCTCGGTGAAGGCAGCCAGGAACGAGGACACCAGCGCTGCGCCGGGGCGACGTACAATGTAAGGGACCAGAATACCTGTCAGGTAGTAGAATCCTAACAGGAGCATGATCCCCACCTGTCCCAGCAGTGGCACGAGGGCGAGATACAGCACACCGTATGCCATAAAGATCAACCCAAGTGCCACTGAAATGACCGCCATAATGACGATCTCGCGGGTTGTCCACCGTGTCAGTCCCAGATCCATTCTTTCGCCAGCCATCTTATTTCACCTCCTTTTCAAAAGTGAGCGCCAAAGCATATGCAATTTCTGCGCCTAACATAATCATCTTCTCATCCACAAACCTCATATCGTCTTCAGGGGTTTTATACACCGGGCAAGGCCAGAAAAGAATCTCTGCAGCCGGTATCCCTGCCTGGATAAAGGAATAATGATCGGAGCCGGCCAAATGGCCAAGGAACTCTACTGTGCGGAAACGTTCATGCAATTTCAACTGGCTCACCACACTTTCAGCGCGGTCGCGCATGCTTTGCGGCCATGCCAAGAAAAAGAGCTGATCTCCAGAGGCAATAGTGTCCAGATTGATGCCTGCCAGAATATTCTTGAGGCGACCGTGGGCTCGTGCTTCTTGAACGAAGAAATGTGAGCCCAGGTAATGCCACTCGGTAGCATCACAGGCAAGTAGCTGGTAAGTCAGTTTGCGATCGGGTATGGCCAGTAGTTGTTGTGCCACGTGGAAAAGTGCCTGAATGCCCCCTGCGTTATTGTTGGCGCCCGGAGTGCCATATGCCGTATCGAGGTGAGCGCATAACACCACGCTGCACTCCGTCTTGCCAGGCAGACTGGCGATCACGTTGTGACCGATGTAATCTCCTTTGTAGTGGCCACGTGCTCGAAAGCGTACACGAACGCGTTCCCCTGCGCTCAGCCATTCCTGAAAGCGCTGATGATCGGCTTGGGACAGGATCGCCATCGGGAAAGAGTAGAACGGCTCGGGGTTGGCGAGCGGAATCGCCGGAGCAAACCATCCAGCCAGACCGATGTGAGCGATCAAATATGCTGCTACTCTGTCATTGCCGTCCACGATGGCATAACGCGGCCAATCCAGAAAACCAGGCACAATGCCGGCTAGGCCGGCCGGACGAAGCTCTCCCTCTAGTCCTTCCATAGGGGTCGAGCCTGAATATTCCATCAGCGCAACAGACGCATAACCCGGCTGAGGCTCGAGTATCTCCAACACGGGCAGCTCATCCACCTCCCAACCCAGGAAAGGGAAATCCTGGGTTGTCACCTGAAGGCCCAGTTGCGCGAACTCTCTTGCCACAAACTGAGCAGCCTGTGCAGCACTATCACGACCTGCCCAACGCGGGCCAATCTTTTCGACTAGATAACGGGCAATGTCCATATAGCTCAACCCTCCTTAAAATGAGACAGCCACCCGACCTGGTCGGTGGGTGGCTGTGCACTTTCACATACACTCCCTACGCTGGCATTACCCAGGTCAGGTTCAAGGGGTCGAGACATCCATCCGGTCTCCTCTCAGCTGAGCTCACTCAGCTCCCCCGGTATCGCTTATTCACTTCTAGAATAAATTATACCCGATAGCTATGTTCTTGTCAAGGAGAAAATGCACCATTGCGCACTCCACTGCAAACGTAACTCCTACCGGCGACCGAGACTCTCTTCCACGACCGGTCTGCTAACGCTCCCGCATGCTGATCGCGTTCACGTCGAACGAACTGAGCACTTTCGCATAGTTGGCGCGTTCGAAAGCGGCTGGTTCTGCCACCGACTGCTGGCTCATCGCGCCTCTCATCTGCGCAACCGAGGTGTACTCGTGTTCTGCCATCCACTGCTGCAACTCTGATAGGATGCTGGTTGCGTGGCCTGCACCATTGAGGAGCAGCGCTGAGGCAGTCATTGCTACCGAAGCACCAGCCAGAATAGCTTTTGCCACATCCCTGCCGCTATGTACGCCAGTAGTGAGAGCCAGATCGGCCTCGACACGACCATACAGAATCGCGATCCAACGCAACGGTAGACGTAGCTCCTCAGGCCGGCTCAATGTCAGGTTGGGCACAACCTCCAATGCCTCTAAGTCAAAGTCCGGTTGATAGAAACGATTGAAGAGCACCAACCCATCCGCGCCCGCTTCCACCAACCGTTTCGCCATATTCGGCAAGGCAGTGAAAAACGGGCTCAGTTTCACCGCCAAAGGAATTCGTACACTGGAACGCACCGAGCGTACCAGGTCTATGTAACGGTCCTCCAGTTTTGTCCCTGTCAGATCGGAGTCTGTAGCTAGATAGTAAATATTGAGCTCTAACGCGTCGGCACCAGCATCCTCGATCTTCTGGGCATACTTGATCCACCCACCAGGAGAAACTCCGTTCAAGCTGGCGATGATTGGCACGCTGAGGTTGCGTTTGAGCTCGCGAATCTTATCAAGATATTTATCTGGTACCAGACCATACCGTCCAACATCCGGAAAGTAGGTCAAGGCTTCGGCATAGGCGTACGTGCCGCGCTCGAGATAATAATCCAGCTCCAAGCTCTCATGAATGATCTGCTCTTCAAACAGCGAATACATCACGATAGCACCGATGCCGGCCTCCTCCAGCTGACGCGCCACCTCTACCTTTTCAGAGAGCGGCGAGGCAGAAGCGACCAAGGGATTCTTCAGCTGCAGTCCCAGATATGTAGTGCTCAGATCAGTCATCGTCGTTTATCCCTCTACCTGCCGAATTTCCTCGGTGGACTCAGCGCCATCGCCGTAACGCATGGCAGCAATCTGCTGGTAGAATTTCCAGCGCATCAGGACATCCTCCTTGGCCTGCCGTAGTAACATCTCGGCGCGTGCCTCGTCAGCTTGGACCAGCATACGGAAGCGCGTTTCGCTGTAGACGTACTCTTCCAGTGGGATCTGAGGCCCCTTGTACTCCAAAATGAGTGGGTTCTTGCCCTCAGCCACCAGCCGCGGATCGTAGCGGTAGACGGGCCATAGACCAGACTGGACAGCAAGTTTTTGTTGCTCCAACCCCTTACGCATATCGATGCCATGGTTAATGCAGTGGCTGTAGGCGATGATCAATGAAGGACCGGGATAGGATTCCGCTTCGAGGAAGGCGCGGAGCGTCTGCTGGTCGTTGTATCCCATTGCCACGCTGGCTACGTAGACGGTGCCATAGGCAATGGCCATCAAACCCAAGTCCTTGCGCGGTCGATCCTTGCCTTGCGCAGCGAACTTAGCCACTGCTGCACGAGGTGTCGCCTTGGACGCTTGGCCGCCAGTATTGGAATAGACCCCTGTATCCAACACCAATATATTGACATCGCGCCCCGAGGCGAGCACGTGATCCAACCCACCGTAGCCAATGTCATAAGCCCAGCCATCACCTCCAATGATCCAGACACTCTTGCGCACCAGCACGTCGGCCAGGCTCAATAGATCGCGCGCGCGTGGATGCGTGCTGCCTTGCAATCGCTGTCTGAGCAAGGCAACGCGCTCGCGTTGCTTGCGAATGCCCACCTCATCCGATTGATCTGCGCGCAGCAGTTCGTTCACCAGCTGGTCTCCCAGTTGGGCGGCGAACTGCGGGAGCAGCTCACGCACATATTGCAGCTGTTTGTCCAAGGTGAGGCGCATGCCCAGCCCAAACTCGGCGTTGTCCTCGAACAATGAGTTCGACCACGTCGGGCCGCGTCCCTCGGCGTTGGTCGCCCATGGGGTGGTGGGCAAATTGCCGCCGTAGATGGAGCTGCAACCCGTAGCGTTTGCAGCAATGATGCGGTCGCCGAACAGCTGACTCATCAGCTTGAGATAGGGCGTCTCACCGCAACCGGCACAGGCACCGGAAAACTCAAATAGTGGCTGCAACAGCTGCACATTCTTCACCATGTTGAAGCTAAACTTGCCGTGCTCCACCTCAGGCAGGGAGAGGAAAAACTCCCAATTTTCGCGCTCCTGGGCACGGATGGGCGGCTGAGGTGCCATGTTGATCGCCTTGCGGCCCAGCTGTGTCTTGTCCTTAGCTGGGCACGCCTCCACACATAGCGCACAGCCAGTGCAATCCTCTGGCGCCACCTGCAGCGTGTACCTCATATCCTTGGAGACCTCCTTGAACTTGGCAGCGGTGGACCGAAAGGTCGGCGGCGCCTTGACCAGATAGGCTGGGTCGTAAACCTTGGCGCGGATGACCGCGTGCGGACAAACAAACACACATTTGCCACATTGAATGCAGATGTCCGGCTCCCAAACTGGGATCTCCAGCGCAATGTTGCGCTTTTCGTAGCGCGTGGTAGCCGTCGGGAAAGTGCCGTCCACTGGCATGGCGCTGACCGGCAGGCGGTCACCTTCACCAGCAACTATGGCACCGAGCACGTCGCGCACAAACGGCGGCGCGTCTTCAGGCATAGGTGGCCGGCGAGTGAAGGTACTGGTGATTTTGTCAGGTACTTGCACTTCGTACAAATTCGCAAGCGCCTGATCGACCGCGTTGAAATTGCGCTGTACGACTTCCTCGCCTCGCTTGCCGTAAGTCTCGCGGATGGTCTCTTTAATGGCTGCTATAGCTTGATCACGTGGTAATATTCCACTGATGGCGAAGAAACAGGTCTGCATGATGGTGTTGATGCGGCCGCCCATACCGGTGCGCCGTGCCACTTCATAGGCATCAATCACGTAGAAGCGCAGCTTCTTCTCGATGATATCCTGCTGTACCTCACGTGGCAGGTGATCCCACACTTCATCTGGCCCGTAGATGCTGTTCAGCAGGAACACAGCACCGGGCTTGGCATACTTGAGCATATCAAAACGCTCAAGGAAGGGGAACTGGTGACAGGCAACAAAGCTGGCTTTGTTAATCAGGTAGGGCGCGCGGATCGGTCTCGGGCCAAAGCGCAGATGGGACATAGTAACCGTACCCGCCTTACGCGAGTCGTAAACGAAGTAGCCTTGTGCATAATTGTCCGTCTTCTCGCCAATAATGCGGATCGAGTTGTGATTGGCGCCCACTGTGCCGTCCGAGCCCAGCCCGAAGAAGACAGCACGTACAGTGTCCTCGCTCTCTATATCGAACGAAGGATCATACTCAATGCTTGTGTGGGTCACATCATCCGTGATACCCACGGTGAAGTGGTTCTTCGGTTGCTCCTTACGCATTTCGTCGAAGACACCCTTCACCATAGCTGGGGTGAATTCTTTGGAGGAGAGTCCATACCGGCCACCAATGATGCGAGGAACCGTTCGGAAGGGGGCAATACCCTGCGCCATACCTTCTGCTATAGCTGTCACTACATCGGTGTACAGCGGCTCGCCTGCGGCGCCAGGCTCCTTAGTGCGGTCCAACACAGCGATAGACTTGGTGGTGGGCGGCAGGGCCTGCAAGAAATGCACGTTGGAGAAGGGACGATACAAGTGCACAGTAACGACACCTACCTTCTCGCCCTGCGCCACAAGATAGCGCGCCGTCTCAGCCGCAGTGATCGCGCCCGATCCCATGATGATGATCACATGTTCGGCATCAGGTGCTCCCTCATAGTCAAACAGGTGATATTGGCGACCCACCAGGCGCGCAAAACGGTCCATGGTCTCCTGTACTATTCCTGCGCAGGCCAGATAGTAGGGGTTGATCGCCTCGCGTGCCTGGAAAAAGACATCAGGGTTCTGCGCAGTACCACGTAAGATGGGACGGTCCGGCGTCATAGCGCGCTCGCGGTGAGCACGCACCAGATCGTCGTCAATCATAGCGCGCATATCATCCAGTGTCAGCTGCTCGATCTTGTTGATCTCGTGCGAAGTGCGAAAGCCATCGAAGAAATGCAAGAACGGCACCCGTGCTTTGAGCGTAGCAGCGTGAGCGATCATCGCCATATCCTGTGCTTCTTGTACCGATGAGGAAGCGAGCAGGGCGAAGCCGGTGCCACGTACTGCCATCACGTCGGAATGGTCGCCAAATATGGAGAGCGCATGCGTCGCTAACGTGCGCGCCGAAACATGGAACACGGTGGGCGTGAGCTCACCAGCGATTTTGTACATATTAGGGATCATCAGCAGCAGACCTTGTGAGGCGGTAAAGGTGGTACACAGGCTGCCGGTTTGCAAGGCACCATGCACAGCGCCAGCAGCGCCGCCCTCTGATTGCATCTCAATCACCAACGGCACTGTGCCCCAGATGTTGGGCACTCCCTGTGCCGACCAAGCATCTGCCCACTCACCCATTGGGGAGGAGGGTGTGATCGGGTAGATGGCAATAACCTCACTGACGCGATGAGCAACATAGGCAGTCGCTTCGTTGCCATCTACCGTTACCATTCTGCGGGTCATAATACTGTTACCTCCAGCAAGTTCTTTCCATTTGATCGAACAATCAAAGCTTTTGCCTGGAGAGACGCCCAGGCCAGCCTACATTAATTATGCCAAAAACTGGTGAGCGAGGCAAGTTTCGGCGCTATGTTGAAATGTGCGTTATACATACTTGCCTCTCGTGAACCGCGGTAATGGGTGAGGTGTGGAAAAAGGCCTTGACACGTGCATGTCTTGCGTCTATCATATGCAATACAAAATGTTCAATAAAGTTCGCTTGGATCATCTGCTCGTACAACGTGAGCTCGTGGCCTCTGGGAATCAGGCACAAGCGCTGATTCTCGCAGGAGAGGTATGGGTGGACGGCAAAGTTGTCACGAAGCCGGGTATGCGTGTGGCGCATAACGCCACAATAGAAGTGCGCTCCAGATTGCCCTATGTGTCCCGAGGTGGCCTGAAGCTGGCCGCTGCCTTAGATGCCTTTGCTGTGTCGGTAGAGGGTGCTGTATGCGCTGATGTAGGAGCTTCCACGGGAGGATTTACCCACTGTCTGCTGGAGAGGGGTGCAGCCCGAGTGTACGCCATTGATGTCGGGTACGGTCAGCTAGCTTGGTCGTTACGTCAGGATCCACGTGTCGTGGTGATCGAACGTACGAACGTGCGCTATCTTGAGCAGCTGCCCGAATTGGTGCATGTGGTAACCATCGATGTGTCGTTTATTTCACTGGCTAAGGTGCTCCCAGTGGTGGTCAAGTGGCTCGATAGTGTTTCGGCGCGGATCATCGCGTTGGTGAAGCCACAGTTTGAAGCGGGCCGGGCGCTGGTTGAGCGCGGCGGGGTCGTGCGTGACCCCAATGTGCATCGTCAGGTGCTTGAGCAGGTGATCCAGGTAGCTGTAGACTGTGGGCTGAGAACCTGGGAGCTCGTACGTTCGCCGATCTTGGGGCCGGCCGGCAACGTTGAGTTTTTCATACACCTGTCTCAAGAGGCCCCCTCCAGGCAGGTGAACCTACAAGAAGAGATCGAAAAGGTGCTTGGCTGAAAAAAAGTCGCTGTCGTTGTTAGCACTGTTTGTTATAGTTCCGGTGGAACAGGCTTGGAAATGGAAGGTGATTGAGATGCCTAATCGTTTAAGTAGTGAAGCTAGTCCCTACCTGTTGCAGCACGCTGAAAATCCCGTCGATTGGTATCCGTGGGGTGAAGAGGCTCTAACACGCGCACGAGTGGAAGACAAACCCATTTTCCTAAGCATTGGCTACGCCTCGTGCCACTGGTGCCATGTTATGGCACACGAGTCCTTTGAGGATCCCGAAACAGCAGCGATCATGAACGAGCACTTTGTGAATATCAAGGTAGATCGGGAGGAACGGCCTGACCTGGATGCCATCTATATGACAGCAGTGGCAGCCATGTCCGGTCAAGGCGGATGGCCGATGTCGGTTTTCCTGACACCTGATGGAATACCCTTCTATGGTGGGACTTACTTTCCGCCTGAAGAACGTTATGGGATGCCTTCTTTCAAACGGGTGTTGCTCGCTGTAGCGCGTGCATATCGCGAAGAGCGAGAGAAGATCTTGGAGAGTAGCTCCCAGCTGCTGGCCTATTTGCGGCAGAATATGCAACTGCCACGCTTGAATGGAAAAGATTTGTCCGTTCGAACTTTGGATCAAGCTTACATACAGTTATCGAGCACATTTGACGAGATATACGGAGGCTTCGGGGGTGCACCTAAATTCCCCCCTGCGTTGGTATTGGAATTCCTGCTACGCCACTATCTGCGCACAGGTGAAGAACGTGCGTTGCAGATGGTGTACCGCACGCTGACTCGCATGGCGCATGGGGGCATTTACGACCAGCTGGGAGGGGGCTTCCACCGATATGCCACTGACGCACGTTGGTTAGTGCCCCACTTCGAAAAGATGTTGTACGACAACGCACTGTTATCACGTGTTTACTTGCACGCATGGCAGCTGAGTGGTTTGCCCTTGTACCGTCGTGTTGTTGAGCAAACTCTTGACTACGTAGTGCGAGAGATGACCCTCGCCGAGGGTGGTTTTTGTTCCGCTCAGGATGCGGATACCGAAGGAGAGGAAGGCAAGTTCTACCTGTGGAGTTCCGAAGAGATTAAAGCGTTGTTAGGGCAGTCCGATGCAGAGCTGGTGAGCCGCCACTTTGGTGTTACAGAGCGCGGCAATTTCGAGGGCAGAAATATTTTGCACGTGGCACTGGAACCGGAGGACATAGCCGCTTCTGAGCAGCGAGAGGTTGAATCTGTGCAGGCCGTGCTCGAACGAGCGCGTCAGATCCTCTTGCAAGCACGATCACAGCGCATCCGACCAGACAGGGATGAGAAAGTGATCACGGCGTGGAATGGGTTGATGATGAGCGCTTTCGCCGAGGCAGCGCGCTCACTGGGGCGTCCTGATTATCTGGCAGTGGCTGAACGCAACGCAGAGTTTATACTAAAAGAGCTGCGCAAGGAAGGACACCTGATGCGTTCTTGGCGCCAAGGAATGGGAGCACGTCATCAAGCATACTTGGAGGATTACGCCGCCTACGCAAAAGCGCTCCTTACACTTTACCAAACCACCTTTGAGGTGCGCTGGTTTCTTGAAGCGCGTGGGTTGGCAGAGGTCATTTTGGAACGGTTTTTGGATCCCGAAGGAGGATTCTTTGACACGCGCGATGATCACGAACAAGTGCTAGTGCGTCCCAGACAGCTCCAAGACTCTGCTACCCCATCAGGCAATGCAATGGCAGCTGACCTCCTGTTGCATCTGGCAACATACACGGGTGACAGTCGCTATTACGATGCAGCTGAAACGATCCTGCGTAGTATGTCAGCATTCATGGAACGCTATCCGAGCAGTTTTGGACATTGGCTAAGTGTTGCGGCATACTATCTTGCACCACCTGTTATTGTTGCTGTGGTAGGGTTTCCGGGTGCACCAGATACAACAAGGTTGTTGGATGTGCTCTTCAGAGGTTATCGCCCGCATGTGAACATAGCATTCTCTCCGTGTGATAGTGATGCGACGGAACATATCCCGCTGCTGAGGGGACGTACAATGCGAGACGGCCAAGCGACCGCCTATGTATGCAGAGGTTTCGTCTGTCAACCACCCGTCGTAGATGCTGGCGAACTGGAAGATCAACTGAAACAAATGCGTTAACTCTAACTCTAGAAGAAACTTACTCACAAGATCAAACGGGATGGGAAGGGTGCGCAATGCGGATCAGATTCTGGGGCACACGTGGCTCCATTCCTACCCCAGGCCGTCGGACTATGCGCTATGGCGGTAACACCTCTTGTGTTGAGGTACGCAGCAGCGCAGGAAATCTTTTGATTCTGGACGGGGGGACAGGGTTGCGTGAGCTAGGGCGTGCCCTAATGGCAGACACGTCCCTACCCGAAATCAACATACTCATCAGTCATACTCATTGGGATCATACCCAGGGGCTCGCTTTCTTCACCCCAATGACTTGCCCGCAAAGCCGAATCACAATCTATGCTGCCTCTAGTACAGGAAAAAGCGTAAAAGAGGTCTTCGCTCAACAGATGGATTATCTGAACTTTCCCATTCCTCTGGACGAGCGGCAGGCACAGATCGAGTTTCGGGAGATTGGCGAAGAAACATTCACCATCGGGGACATCCTTGTGGAATCGCGTTTTCTCAATCATACCATTCTCACGCTTGGCTACCGTCTCTGCTCCGGAGATGTACACTTGGTGTACGTCACCGATCATGAGCCCTTCGCCCCCAGCTTATATCGCTCTGGAGTAACCGATCCCAAACCGACCGACATCGTTCACATTGGGGATAGGAAACATGTAGATTTCTTGGCTGGTGCTGACCTGGTGATTCACGATGCGCAATACACTGCAGACGAGCTGAGCAGGCGTCGAGATTGGGGCCACAGCTCGTTGGAGTATGCTGTAGAGGTGTGCGTTGCAGCGCGTGCGAAGCAATTGGCTTTCATTCATCATGACCCGGACCGCAGTGATCAGGAACTGGAGCAACTTGAGATGGCCGGGCAGGCATATGCACGCCGGCTGGGTTCCGATTTACGAGTGTTCGCAGCCGCTGAGGGTATGCAGATCGATCTCCCAGAGACAAGCCGGATCCCGTTGGTTCAGATCTCGGGTCAACCGAGCTCAGAAATCGGACACCGCTCTCGGATCCTGGTGGTAGATGACGAACCAGCTATGGTGCGTTATCTGAGTACAGTGCTGTCGCGTGATGGTTATGAGGTCTTGGAAGCCTCAAATGGCCATGAGGCACTGACCATTGTGAGAGAGCGGACTCCCGACTTAGTGTTGTTGGACGTGATGATGCCTGAGATGGATGGCCTTCAGGTAGTGCAGGTGCTGCGTGCCTCAGAGGAGTTTCGAGATCTACCTATCGTCATTTTGACCGCGCTCGATGCAGAAAAAGACATTGTGCGCGCGTTTGAGAGTGGAGTGAACGATTACATCGATAAGCCGGTTACGCCAGCAGCACTGCGCGCGCGAGTGCGGCGCTGGCTACTGACACGCAGGCGAGGATGAAACGTGCCCCTTCGGGTGGGGATCGTCGGTCTGCCCAACGCAGGCAAGAGCACCTTGTTTAATGCGCTGACACGTGCCAACGTTGCAGTGGCACGTTATCCTTTCACAACCATTGAGCCACACGTTGGAGTGGCAGCAGTACCAGATATGCGCCTGGATGCGCTGGCTCGACTGATCAAGCCGGTCAAGGTGGTTCCCGCTACTGTGCAATTCGTGGACATTGCGGGCCTGGTACAAGGTGCCCATCGCGGTGAGGGTTTAGGTAATCAGTTCCTGGCCGCTATCCGGGAAGTGGATGCACTTGCTATGGTGCTTCGTTGCTTTGAGAATCCTGATGTACCCCATGTTGCGGAAAGTCTCGACCCGGTAGCAGATCTTGGCGTGCTCGATCTGGAGCTCTCGTTGGCCGATCTGGGAACGGTGGAACGGCGCATTGAGCGTACGAAGAGTGCGGCCAAGAGCAATCCTAAGGCGTATGAGTGGGAGTTGACCACGCTCATGCGTCTGATGGACCACCTGGCAGCTGGACAGCCCGCGCGTACGTTTGTTTCTACGCTTTCGGTCGGTCATACAACTAAAACAGAGAGTGCAAGCGCAGATGCGACGCGTGCTTTGCTTGACGAGTTGTTCCTGCTCACCAACAAGCCACGGCTCCTGGTGGCGAATGTGAGCGAGGAGGCATTACCGGGAGGAGGACCGTTGGCAGCTCGAGTTCTGGAGGTAGCGGATCAAGAGGGCAGTCAGGCAATCGTCATCTGCGCGGAATGTGAAGCCGCACTGGCCGATTGGCCGCCGGAAGAGGCAGCTGCTTATCGTGCCGAGCTAGGTCTTAGCGAGCCCGGCGTAGATCGTTTGATTCACGCTGGTTACCGCTTGCTCGATCTAATCACCTTCTTTACGGTCACAGGTGGCGAAGTAGTGCATGCTTGGGCCGTGCGTCGCGGCCTAACGGCCTGGCATGCTGCTGGCCAGGTGCACACTGATATGCAGCGCGGCTTCATTCGAGCTGACGTGATCAGCTGGGATGAACTGCTGTCAGCAGGCTCGCTGGCTCATGCGCGTGAGATCGGTCGGTTGCGTTCTGAAGGTCGCGACTACGTCGTGCAAGATGGGGATGTGATTCACATTCACTTCAGCTGAAGGCGTTGCTCAAGGCGATCGGCGCTGCAGGCGATACACTGTCATATTCTCACGACCCTGTGCGCGCGTCCAGGCATGTCCGCTGGAAAACACTTGCTCCAGGCGAGAATCTTGGGCCATGCGCCGATAAGCGGGCGACCAGTCTGGGAAGAAGACGATATAGTCGCACTTCTTTGCCTCGACAAAGCGCAAAAGTGCTTGCTCATCGTCCATAATGGGGATGATCTGCGGAGTGATCAGCCCGGCTAGGTCGATCAGACGACGCTCAGCAAAGTACCCAACGGCGCCGATATCATGAACGGCTATCAAGCTTTCCTCCGAGGTGTTAGCAGCAAGCCAGCGCGCAGTAGCAACCATTTCTCCCTCGATAAAGCCGACATCGTGTGCGTATGCTTGCGCCCCCAGGACGAGGAAGGTGAGGTTTGTCACCGCACCAGCTATCAAGATTGTACGTTCCAACAGACGCCGTATCGTTCCCCTCTGAAATCTATCAAGCAATACAACGCTGCCAGTCACACCGACAACAAGAAAAGCAACCAAGACGGGCATCTGATAGCGACCATGCTGATAGGTGAGTGGCAACTGCAAGGCATATAGTGTCAAGTGCGCAAACCACCAGCCCGCAAGCACAAGGATTGTCAGGCCTCTGGGGTTCCTCTCGGGAGCATTATCCCTCTGGGCAACGAGTACAACACGCCAGATGGCAAATAGAAAACCTGGCAATAACAACACCTGACCACCTACGAGTGCTGCCGTAGCGACCATCAGCCAGCGTTGTCCCAAAGGATACATCTCTAATAGTGCTCGGTATTCTTGTTGTTTGGCATAGAGGGTGTTGGGGAATGGGTAACCGCTCGTGGTAAGGTGAAACACCAGATAGGGCAACAAAGGAAGTACCACGCCCAGGCCTAACAACCCCCCAAGAGTCGCTAACCGACGCAGGTTGTAACGCAGCTCCCAGATTACACACAGCGCAACTAATCCTACTAGAAGCAACCCTTCCGGCCGCGTCAGCACCAATAAGCCACCGACCAGCCCTGCAACAAAGTACTTTGTGCGCCGGGCAAGAAACTCTGGATGAGCAAACTCCTCGCTGCGACGTCCTTCTGCCGGCTGTGGACTGTCTGAAGCCGGCCGGCTGCTGCAAGCCAAATACACCAAAGTCAGCCCCAAGCAAGCATACAACACCGTTTCCATACCTGATATGGATGCCCATACTAGCTGCCACTGTGTCACACTGGCCATTCCGGCCACCCACGCAGCGAAGGGATTTCCGGGCAACAATCTGGCACTTATTCTCGCTGCCAACCAGCTAGTGGTTCCCAGCACGAAGATGCCAAGCATATAGGTCCAGACAAGGTAGGGAACGCCCAGCCGGTAACCCAGCGCCAACAAGATGCTCCACAGAGGTGCTGTAGAGCCAGCGCTTACTTCGCCACGTTGGAATGTCCACTCGCCAAGGGTGCCTAGATTGCGAGCATATGTTTGATGGATCCAAGCGTCATCGAGAGGGAAGCCAACTATGCCGTAGGACACCCAGGCATACAGCAAGTATGCACCTCCCAGAAGGGCTGCTATAGTTACCCAGAAGAGAAGGCACTGATGGTTTCGCATGAGTGCGCGAAAAAACGCAGTCTTGGTATCTGGTGAACTCACCGGGTTGCCTCGAGCATCTGCAATCGCTTATGAGCTTCGAGGAAGTAAGGGTCTTGCCTCAAGAGCATTTCATAGAGCTGGCGTGCAGCAACATAGTCACCCTGCATTTGATATAGTCTGCCCAATGCCAGGTAAGGTTCTGCCTGTTCGGGCCCAATACCGAGGTTGAAAAGCGGAGGCAGCAGGTCAAACGTGACAAGACGGTCGTATAGGACCACTTCGACGTCGGCAGGCAAGGCAATTACCCCCAGAGCATAGCGATAGAACCTTGCAGCTGCATGCAGGTCTCCACGTGACTCGTACAGCTGCCCCAGGTGATACGCAGCGCGTGATCGACCAAGGAACAAAGCAATGCGCCAATCGCGTTCAGCAGCAGATATGTGCCCCTGTAGTGAGTGAATTTGCCCACGCACAATGTACGCTTCCCCACAGGCGGCGTCAGCATGGATCGCCTGTTCTGTCGCCGCCATGGCATCTTGCAGCTGGGCATCTGTTAGGTGAGCACGCGCAATGGCCGATAATGCGAGGCAATCGGTAGGTAAGTCACGCAACAGCACTTCGCCGTGCTCCTCCACCTCTGTCCACTCCTGGCGTGCTAATGCCAAGAGCAAACGCCAACGCGGAAGGGATAGGTGGGCAGGCACAACCTGTTCCGCTTGACGCACAATCTCAGGCCACTGCGTCAACCGTACGGGATCTGCTGTCCAGAACTGAGAGGCAGCCAGCTCCGGAGCAGATGCTAACGCGCGACTGTAATACGCCACAGCGTGCGGCAAATCGCCTATCTCTTGATAGAAATAACCCAGATTAATCGCCAGTATCGGCGCTGGATCTGCTGCCACAGCATCTCGCATTGCGCTCAAAGCCCCTTCTCGGTCGCCTTGCCGCCAAAGCGTCGCTGCCAGATTGGCGCTCTGGCGACCATGTACAGGCTCTGCTGAAAGGGCAGATTGATACAACGCACCTGCCTGATGGGTGAAGGTCTGTGCATCAGCTGCATCCACATGCGTGTCAGCCGTGCTCAGAATGTATGCCAGCTGGAAGCTATGTAATGCCATCGACGGATCCATCTGGTGGGCAAGTGTAGCAGCTGCGATAGCGTCTTCCCAATCCCTTTCTTGTGCTAGGCGGATACTGCGTTGCAAGTAATATTGTGCTCCATCCCACCATAGCATGCCAATGGTGTACAACGTCAAGATGCCGGACACGACGAGGGTGATCAGGCGGCTACCCCGGGGAGACGTACGCGTCTCATAGAGAGGAAGTGACTGGCGATGTTCTGTCATCGGTGTGGTGAAGACATACGCCACCAGAATCAACACAGGCAATATGACAGGGGTGGCAGTGAATGTATCCACCATATTTTGAGCAGCGAAACCTGCCAGCGCCGCGCCCACCGCCCCTATGCGCATTCGCTCATGCACATTGGAGGCCGCTTGCCAGCGTTCTCGAAACGTGCGCGCAACGCTCCCCAGCAGCCAGCCGCCAGCTATCAGACCCAGCAAACCGGTTTCCGCAGCTGTGTTCAAATATAGATTGTGCGCGGTCATAATTTGACTGCGCGGTAATGAGGCATCATTGCACCGAAGGAGACTGCGACCAAAATTGAAGGGCCCCACGCCCACCAGAGGGTTCTCGCGAAAAGTTGTTAGGGCAACCTGCCACAGCGTAAAACGGAAGTCAGTACTGCCAACCCTGCCAGCAAATGTGCTCCGTGCCCAGAGAGGGCCAAGTGTGGCCATAAGTGCTCCAAGCACTACTAACACTGCCAACACCATCCCATTGCGTTTCACATAAAACAGAGCGCGTGTGTGCAACGGATCGGCCTCATTGTGCGTTGCTGCGGGCACACTGTCACCCCGTCGTGCTAGCAAGAAGATCAGAGCTGTCAGGGGTAGAGAGACCAATAATGCCAGAATTCCCCCACGGGACATGCTGAATAGCTCAATCACAAACGCAACCGCCAGCCAGAGAAGCATTGCCCATTTGGTGTCCCGGGCACGTGCAGTGAGGAATACTGCAATTGCCAGTGGTATTAGCAAGGCCATATAGGCAGAAAGTGGGGTGGGCCCATTCATAGCGATCGTCAGACGGTGCAAGGTAGGTGGGATAAGTTGTCCGCTACCGGCAGCAGGCCAGCTTTGAATAAATTGAGGCAACAGTGGCAGTCCAAAGTACCAGCTCACCAGCTCGATCACGCTAACCACACATACAACCGAGGCACCCATGTAAAGGGCACGCAACACGCGGGAAATGTAGCCATATTGGCCTAAATCAATCAGCAGGTAGAAGATTAATACCCATGTGAAAGGTGTCCATAGCTTTTCCAGGCTGAAGCGTGTATGCATGCCCAGTAGTGCACTGACAAACACTGCTGTTAGGCAGGCGACAATAGGAGCATCCAATGGTGTGCGTGGCAGCCTTTGGCCGCGGTGCAGCTTATGTAGCAGCCAACCAATTAGGGCAACACTAACAATAAGGTGGTGGAATACGCGTACAGGGAGCAGAAAATCGGAATAAAACGAGCCACCGAAAAAGGTGAAATACAGGATGGCGAGGAAGAACAAGGATTGAGCCCCAAATGCCCTGGCTGATCGCATCGATGTTCTCTGTCCGCTAGCAAGGACACATCGCCGATGTGGCCCGTAATGCACAACATCTTTGGTCATTGTAGCCCGTTTTGCGGAGGCGAGCAAACGCCCTCTCGATAGAACAGGGGGAATTCCGTCTTCCCGTGCAGAACTTGTTACACCCTCAAACGGGCAGTACAATCTCCTTGTCTTGGAAGCTGGACAGATTAGCAAGGCGTGGGAAGGCAGGGGTAATCTCTCTGTTCGTCCACGTGGAGTTTCTTAGAAGGGATGGGATAGGAAAATGAATAGACGCAGGACGTCCGCGTTGTGCGGCGTTACCATTGGGTTACTGGCCCTGTTGCTGCTCAGTGCAACCTGTCCAGTGGGTGGTGGTGCACTGTCTCAGGCAATTCTCGTTCCATCTTTATCATCGCCTGCTGTGTTAGCGCAGATCGATGCAACGCCTACCTCTCTGCCCACTGTTGTACTCCCTTTAGAGGAGGATTTAGCACTCGTTGAGGCGGCGGACCGACTGGTCAGTGAGCTGTACGCACGCGTCAGCCCCTCAGTGGTGCACATCACCTCGCGTGTGATCACCCTAGATTTCTTCTGGGGGCCATTGCCCAGTGAGGGCACAGGTTCTGGCTTTGTGATCGACAAAGAAGGCCACATTGTGACCAACTATCACGTCGTAGAGAACGCGGAAAGTATTGAGGTCATTCTGTCAGATCAGACACAGGTACCTGCCCAGCTGGTGGGGATAGATCCACCTAATGATCTAGCTGTGTTGCGCATTACTGTGGCTCCAGAGAAGCTCGTTCCCGTGCCGCTTGGTGATGGGGCAACTTTGCGTGTGGGACAGCGTGCGATTGCCATTGGCAATCCTTTCGGTCTTGACCGCACCCTCACTGTGGGCGTCATCAGCGCGTTAGGGCGTCCTCTGCAGAAGGACGACAACACTGTGATCTACAATGTGATTCAGACTGATGCTGCGATTAACCCGGGCAACTCCGGAGGGCCTCTGCTCAACGTACGGGGAGAGGTAATCGGGGTGAACACAGCTATCCGCCAGAACGCCGAGGGGATCGGCTTCGCCGTGAGTGTCGATACTGTCCGGCGTGTGGTGCCTGAGCTAATTCAATACGGACGATATGCCCACCCCTGGCTAGGGGTATTGGGTTATTCCATCACTCCGGAGCTGGCGCGAGCGCTTGGTCTGCCGGTGGAACGCGGCGTATTGGTGGCGCGCCTGTATCGTAACAGCCCAGCAGACCGTGCTGGCATACGTGGTGCAGTGCGGCAGATAGTGGTGGGGAATCAGCGCCTGTTGGTGGGCGGTGACATCCTTGTTGCGATCGACGGTGTGCCCATTCGGGATTGGAACAGCTTACAGGAGTACCTCGAGGAGAGCACACGTGTGGGGCAGACGGTGACATTAAGCGTGCTGCGTAATGGGCAATCGTTGCAACTGAGCGCCACGCTGACTGAACAACCGTAGTCCATGAGCATGTCCACTCTTCCCTTGCCCTCTACTTAGCACACTGATGACAAGTAGTGAAAGTGAACTGAGACAACAGCTGCTAAGTTGGTACGATGCACACCGGCGAGATCTGCCGTGGCGTGGCACGCGTGACCCTTATCGCATCTGGGTCAGTGAAGTGATGCTTCAGCAGACCCAGGTAAGCACTGTTATACCCTACTATGACGCTTTTCTCAGACGCTTTCCTAAGTTACCTGATTTGGCAGCCGCATCACTCGATGAAGTGTTGAAAGTCTGGCAGGGGCTGGGGTATTACGCGCGTGCACGTAACCTTCATGCCACTGCGCAACGCGTCATGGCTGAGCACGGCGGATGCTTACCCGATCGCTATGCGGTATTGCGTCGGCTTCCCGGTTTAGGAGATTACACGGCGGGTGCCATCGCCAGCATTGCTTTCGGCGAGTGTGTGCCAGCGGTGGACGCCAACGCGCGACGCGTGTTGGCCCGCCTACTGGCCATTCGAGAGGAAATTGCCCAGCCCGCTACATTGCGTTACCTCCGAGACAGAGCGAGTGCATTGCTCCCCTGTGACCGTCCGGGTGACTTCAACCAGGCATTGATGGAGCTGGGTGCTCTGATCTGCACTCCCAAGAATCCACGTTGTACAGATTGTCCATGGCAGATGAGTTGCCAAGCTTATGCACAGGGCATACAGGAGCTACTTCCACTACGTCGCGCTCGCAGTGCGCTTCCTCACTTTACGGTGACTGCAGGAGTCATCTGGCGTCCGGACGGAAGGGTGCTCATCGCACAGCGCAAACCAGATGCAATGCTGGGTGGGTTATGGGAATTCCCTGGTGGCAAATGTCAGAATGGGGAAACTTTGCCAGAGTGCCTGTGTCGTGAAGTGTACGAGGAGCTTGGTATCGAAGTCGCGGTAGAGCGCCCGTTGACAACCCTGCGTCACGGTTACACTCATTTCCGCATCACTTTACACGTTTTCGTCTGCCGTTTGGTCTCCGGAGAGCCCCAAGCAATCGGGTGTGCCAGCTGGCGATGGGTCACCCCCCAAGAGCTATCCGACTATGCCTTTCCAGTCACCGATCGCAAAGTTGTGAAGCTCTTACAGGAGAGGTCATAAAACACATCAAAGCAGGTTATCCAGCCGAGATCCCAAGAGGTGGGCTAGCTCTTCTTAGGCGCTGACCCTGTCTCTTCAGGCAGAATCGCCCCCTCTAAGTTGGCACGGGACATTTGCACTTCTGCCAGATTAGCTCCACCCAAATTCGCGCCTTGTAGGTCTGTTTCGGTCAGGTCTGCTCCGCTGAGATCACAACCTTGCAGATCGGTATTTACCAACTTTGCTTGGCTGAGATTGGCGCCGCGTAACATGGCACCGCTAAGCCGAGCTTCACTTAGATCAGCGCGGGCTAAATTGGCCAGGTTCAGGTTACAGTGACTCAACGAAGCATGAGCGAGGCGCGCCTCATTCAGATTGGCGCCGCTCAAATCAGCTCCTCGCAGATCCGCTCGCCGCAGGTCGGCAGCATCCAGATCAGCTTCATGCAAGTCAGCATGATGGAGGATCGCCTCGTACAACCTGCACTGGTGCAATAGTGCGCCACGCGCGGCAACACCTTCCAGGCGTGCCCCTCGCAGGTCGGCGCTCCGCAGATCTGCACCGTTTAGATTAGCACGGCTCAGATCTGCGCCGCTGAGATTCGCGTCGCGTAAGTTGGCTCGACTCAGATCTGCGCCAGATAGATCTGCACGGCTAAGATAGGCGCCTTGCAGGTCGGCACCACTCAGCCACAATACGCGGTCAGGCGGACGAGTGTTCAGTAACATATAGAGCTCATTGCTGGTAAATTGCATTACTCTGATCTCCTTCTCCGAGACCACCGCGGAAGGTGTGCCCGAGCTTCCGATTGTTTTGGACAGTGCTTGTAGACTGTCGGTTCCTTTATGAATGTGGTTTCCGAAGACTTCACAGGCGTAGCGTTGCTAGAAGATGGCTTTATGGCCTGCGACCAGTCTGATACATAATTCGCACAGGAAGCTCGCAATACCCTGCAAGTTGGATATCACGAATCTACTGGGATACATATATGAAATCGGGGAGATTCACTCTTCCACCAATAGCTGCTCATTGCACATGGACGACCACGGACGCGTCGCGCCAGAGCTCTTCGAGGGCATAGTATGCTCGCAGCTCAGGAGAAAAGATGTGCACAATCACCGACCCGAGGTCTACAAGCACCCACCCCGAGTCTGACTCGCCTTCCACAGCCAGAGGGCGCACTCCTAGTCCTCGGATCGATTCGAGCACTCCTTCAGTGATAGATTTTATCTGTCGCAAACTTTGCCCACTGCAGACTATAAAATAGTCCGCAATAAGGGTTACCTTTCTCAGATCAAGCAAGACGATATCAGCCGCCTTTTTCTCGGCAGCTGCATCTACGATGGCGTGAGCAAGTTCGTTCGCTTCCAGTGAGCTTTCTCCTCCTTAAGCATAGGCTCAGGGCACTACTTCGGGTTGTGGCGCATCTTCCGCGATTTCCTGTCGCGCAATGGTTTCCATCACAATCTGCCCATCGCGTGCGTCAACCTGCACAGTATCGCCCGGGCGGAACTGGCCGCTAAGCAACCCCTCACTCAGTACATCCTCCACTTCATTCTGGATGACGCGCCGCAGCGGTCTGGCACCAAAATGCGGATCGTACCCTTTCTCTGCCAGATGCTCGCGGGCCTGTTCGGTGATCACCAATTGGATGCGTTTGTCCTCAAGCCGCTTAAGAATTTTCTTGATCTCCAAATCAACGATTTGCTTAATCTGCTCACGGTTCAAGGCGTGGAAGACAATCGTTGCATCCAAGCGGTTGAGGAACTCTGGCCGGAAGGTGCGCTTGAGCTCCCCCATCACCTTTTCTTTCATCCGTTCGTAGCGCTCAGCTTCGCTCTTTACCTCGTCACGCGGCACGTTAAAGCCTAACGTTGTCTCACGGCTGATGAGGTCAGCACCTATGTTCGATGTAAGCAGGATGATTGTGTTGCGAAAGTCTACGCGCTTACCCTTTGCATCGCTCAAATGACCATCTTCCATAATTTGCAGCAACATGTTGAAAGCTTCGGGGTGTGCCTTCTCGATCTCATCGAAGAGGATCACCGAGTAAGGTCGCCGACGCACTGCCTCGGTTAGCTGACCGCCCTCTTCATACCCAACGTAACCCGGGGGCGACCCTACCAAGCGAGCGACATTGTGTCGTTCCATGAATTCGCTCATGTCGATCTTGATAAGCGCGTCCTCGCTTCCGAACATGAACTCGGCCAAAGCTTTCGCAAGCTCAGTCTTGCCGACACCGGTAGGCCCAAGGAAGATGAAGGCGCCGATCGGGCGGCGAGGATCTTTCAAGCCGGCACGTGCCCTTCGCACCGCCTTGGAGATGGTAGCAATGGCTTCGTCCTGCCCTACGATGCGTCGGTGCAGCGCTTCCTCCATGTGGAGCAGACGCTCCTTCTCTTCTGTCGCCAGATCCTGCACTGGCACGCCGGTCCACATAGAGACCACCTCTGCGATGTCCTTCTCTGTGACCTTGATTTCTTCCTCTTCGGCCAAGTTTTGCCAACCCAATCGCAGACGGCTCAGCTGCGCCGCCAGAGCCCGCTCGCGGTCGCGCAAGTCAGCAGCATCCTCGAACCGCTGCGCACTAATGGCCTCCTCTTTCTGGCGACGCAATTCACGCATCTGCATGGCGGTGCGTTCCATCGCTCCGGCGAGGGGGATCTTGTACAGACGGACACGCGCTCCAGCTTCATCAACAAGGTCAATCGCTTTATCAGGCAGGTACCGGTCAGGGATATAGCGCGCGGCCAGATGGGCCGCTGCCACCAGTGCCTCGTCGGTGATTTCTAGACCGTGGTGTGCTTCATAGCGGCTCCGAATACCTTTGAGGATTTCGATCGTCTCCTCAATAGTTGGCTCCTCCACACGCACTGGCTGAAAACGTCGTTCCAGTGCTGCATCCGCTTCGATGTTCTTGCGGTATTCATCCAGCGTGGTTGCACCGATGCACTGCACTTCCCCGCGCGAAAGGGCTGGCTTCAGAATGTTGGCGGCATCCACTGAGCTACCCGCTGACCCGGCGCCGACCAGCATATGCAGTTCGTCAATAAATAGTATGGCACGCGATTCGCGAATCTCTTCAATCACGCGTTTCAGGCGTTCCTCGAACTGACCACGATACATGGTCCCGGCTACGAGGGAACCGACGTCTAGCTGTACCACTCGGCGGCCGAGCAATGTCTCGGGCGCTTCGCCATTGACGATACGCTGCGCCAGCCCTTCCACTATGGCTGTCTTTCCGACGCCTGGCTCGCCGATCAATGCAGGGTTGTTCTTGGTGCGACGTGAAAGTATCTGGATAACGCGCTCAATCTCATTCTTACGCCCAATCACCGGATCCAGTTTCCCTTCAGCGGCTTTCTGCGTAAGGTCGGTGGCGAGCTGGTCTACCAAGGGGGTGGGTTTTTGTCGTTCCTGTCGTGTTGTCTCGGTTTGGGTGGCCGACTCGACGATCACCTTGGCAGTCTGAGCGCGTACTGCTTCGAGGCTTACACCCAGACTCTTGAGTATCTCGACTGCAACGCCTTCCCCCTCGCGCACAATGCCCAGCAGCAAATGCTCAGTGCCAATATAGTGATGGCCCATACGGCGTGCTTCATCGACTGCCAGCTCAATCACGCGCTTGGTGCGTGGGGTGAGAGTCAATTTGCCTTGGATCGCGCGTTGCCCTCGTCCTACGGTGCGCTCGATCATCTCACGCACCTGACGTGGATCTACATCCAACTCGCGCAACACACGCACGGCCACGCCGTTCTCTTCGCGCACCAACCCTAACAGTAGATGTTCGGTACCGATGTAATTGTGATTCAGGCGTATTGCTTCTTCCTGTGCCGCTGTCAGGACGCGGCGCGCTCGTTTTGTGAACCGATCGAATTTATCCGTCATAGCTTCGCACCTTCTACCAACCCTCCACAAATCTGCCCATGCCGGTCCTAAGTCGTGGCACTGCTATCCCTGGGGCGGTGCACTCGCGGCGTCTATGTTTTCCGTGCTCGCCGCGGCCGGCATCACATTGTGCATCGCCTCAGAGGATATCGGCGCTGCTTGATGGGCAGCCCGATATTCTTCCCAATCAGCAACGCCACGAGCCTGTTTCAAGCTAAGCCCTATACGTCGACGTTCTGGATCAATTTGAATGATCTTAACCTGTACTGCATCACCTTCGTTAACCACTTCTCGCGGATGGGTGATATTTTCGTCTGTCAGCTCCGAAATGTGGATCAGACCCTCTATTTCGCCAACTCTGGCAAATGCACCAAAGCTGGCCAACCGCGTAATTGTAGCAGGGACGATCTGACCGATCTCATACTGGCCAAGAACTTGTGCCCAGGGTTCTGGCTGCAGACGCTTCAAGCTAAGGCTGATGCGTTGACGTTCACTATCAACCTGCAAGACATATACCTGCACCATGTCGCCCACCTTTAGGATGTCGCGCGGATGCGCGACCGGCGTCCACGCCAGCTCCGAAAGGTGGACGAGGCCGTCCGCTCCACCCAAATCTACGAAAGCACCAAAGTCTGCCAGGCTGCTTACCCGGCCTGTAAGAACATCTCCCTCCTTCAAACTAGTCAGAAGTCGGTCGCGCTGCCCCTTACGCCATTCTTGCATCGCGGCGCGCTCCGACATAATCAAGCGGTTGCGACGCCGATCGATTTCAATAATCTTTAGCCGCAGTTTCTGCCCAACCATGTGGCTCCACTGGTCTTCGCTGCCAGTTCTAGCGACACCACGGCTGCTTTCCAGCTGGGAGACCGGCACAAAACCGCGCACACGTCCGAAGTTGACTATCAGTCCACCTTTGTTGTAACCGGAGACTGTTCCTTCGTACACTTCTCCGTTCTCGAACATGCGTTGTGCGTCTGCCCAATCCTTCTCCACCCATGCGCGTGCCAAAGATAGGGCAATATGCCCATCCTCCTCGTCCTCCGGTCTAAGAACATAGACAACGACTTGATCGCCTACTCTTAGCGACGCTCGGTCTTCTGGTGAGAGCCGTTCCAGCTCACGTCCACTGACTATCCCTTCACACTTGCAACCGATATCGATCAGAATTTCTGTAGGTGAAACACGCACTACAGTACCTGTCAAAGTGTCACCATGTTTGACCTTTTTCAACTCCGCCGAGTGGCCGAACAAGTCGGCCATTGTTTCCAGCGCATCGCTGCGTACAGCACCTTCGCTTCCGGATGATTGCTCGTGTTCCATGAACCTCTTTTGTATCCTCCCATAAGGGCTTTGGCTACTCTTATTATAACCTATTTCTGGTAAAAATCAACTGAACATGCGTTACCTCGGTGGACAATTAGCAGAAGGCCTGTGCCAACTTCCACGCGAGCAGACGCCTCTATCAGCTCATTGCTTATGGTGAGGGTGTCACCTAGGCGTAACGTACGATCGGATAACGGCCAGCGCACCCCGGAGAGACTAACGCCTCCTACCTCTGGAGTAAGAGGGAGCAAGGACAGGCTGTCCCCGATCGCCCCGCTGACCACGCTGGCTTGTCCAGAACGCACCACCCAGGCCGTCTGGTCACCCTCAATGACGTGGAGTCGTACTGTCTGCCACTCAGGGCGTGCCAACAACAACAAATTGGCGAGTGACTGGTCCAAACGTCCTCCCTGGGTCCCCAGCAGGTCAATTCGAGCTGCCCCCTCTGCAACGGCCAGATGGAGTGCCAGCTCTAAGTCAGTCTTATCCTTAAGCTTAGGGTACACCTCAAAGCGCACTCCTGCTGCTTCCAGCATAGTGCAATGATCAGGATTCAATGAATCCAGATCGCCCACTACCAGATCTGGCATTACTCCCATGGCAATGGCGTGAGCAGCACCAGCATCGGCGCAAATCAAGCGATCAGCCGTCTGAATGCGTTGGCGGGCACGCTGCAAATCGGACAGCTGACCATTAGCGAGTATCACCACGTGTTGGGCAGCCATACTCGACTATTCGATAGGTTGCTTGGGAATACGGTAGACGCAAGCCGCTGCTCCATTTGAGATGCAGGCGACTTCTTCAATACGGAAGTTTTTTCCAGTTGCCCAAGCCATAGCCTCCTGAAGCACGCCTACCGTGACAAAGCATGCAGGGCTGGTATGCGGAGGGCGCCAGCGACATGGGCACTCCTCCACCACAAAGTAGTAAGCGTCCTGCTCTTCACGAAGATAAGCCGGTTGGTTCACGTCCTCATTCGCTGCCTTCGTGACACGCTCCAGGACCAACTTCATACGCATACCCATTGGTAAAGCTTTCAGCGCGATGCTGGCCAGACCCAAGATAGCAGGTTGCTCTTTGAGTGTATACTGAAACGTGGCTCGTCCAATGCGAGTTAGAATGGCGCGCGCGCCGCGGGTGCCATAGAAATCCTCCACTGCCTGCTCAGTGGCACCGTAGTCAGCGAAAGTCACCCCCAAATCGGTGTTATTAGGCGGATAGTTGTTGATAAAGCGTTCCAAACCGCCAGCCTTGAGCACTGCCCGGGTGCCGTTCGACCCCATTACTTCTTCGACCGCCTCAAACAATGTGCGCAACGCTGCGTTCGGCAACAATCTGTCTTGTGGCATGGCCCGACCCTCCTTTTGCGCGCTATAACCCTTACTGTTCAGAGAGCGATTCTATTGCTCCTCCTCATCTTCCTCAAGCTCCATCTCCTCAAGGATAGTGTACAAGAGTTCGAGGATCACACTTTTTACCCGTTCCTTATCAGTAGCAACGCAGGGGATCACCTTCACATCGGGGTCAACTTTGAGCGCAATCCGCAGGTCCTCCGGTGACCAGGCTTCGCTAAGGTCCTGCTTGTTGGCAGCTACCACATAGGGGGTTGGGGCATAGCTGCGGAACACTTGTAAGATGTAGCGCGCCTCTCGGAAAGTTTCTGGTCGCGTACTGTCCACCATCACGATGAAGCCCAACATGCCTTCCGAAAGGATTTCCCACATAAAATCGAAACGTCGTTGGCCTGGAGTGCCGAAAAGGTAAAGCACTAGATCGTCTTCGATTGTGATGCGGCCGAAATCCATCGCCACAGTAGTCTCATCCTTGATCCTTCCTGCCTCATCAGTAACCTTGCTCTCTGTGGATACGACGTCTATCTCGCTAATAGCGCGAATGAATTGGGTCTTACCGGCGTTGAAGGGGCCGGTCACCACCATCTTGACAGCTTGCATTGTCTATCCTGCTGCGTGTACGAGGTCGTTATATCCGTTTGATACGATTGATGAGACGCTCAATGAGACTGCGTTTGATGGCAGGTGGTTTCTCAGGACCAGGCCTGCCTGGAGCAGCTGGAGCAGCGGTTTGTCCGGTTGGGCGTACGAGCTCCACAATACCCGCCTGAAGAAGACCATACACAATCTTGCGCACTTGGAAGTCATCCATGTTGTTAGCCTGAGCAATCACCTTGATGGTGTTACGCGGGCTGACAAACGAGATGACACGCCACTCTTCCACCGTCAGATTCACGGCGCGCAGACGTGCATCAGCGTGATTGGCAAAGCGCAGAGCAGTGTTTTCCAAATCGGGTAGCTCGTCTTGCAGTCGTTCATGCTCATGGAGGCGCCGGCTGCCTTCGATGATAACCTGCTCAAGGTTAATCGGAATCAATATCCGATCGGCGGAGGGCATTGCATCCGGGGTGAACTCGAACTGTCCTTCATACCAACCAAACAAAGTATATACGATGTTCAGCATATAGCGCCTGGCACTTTGCACGATGTCGTCCCGAGAGATATGTCCAGCCTTAATAAGAAGCATCCCTAACTGGACGTCGTTGCGACCCTCTGGGCGGGCCAATATCTTTTTCACTTGCTCAGCAGAGAGCTTCCCGGCTTTCAGCAAGACGGTGGCCAGGTGTCCATCCTGGTCTGCGGTGTGTGCGTGGACTAGTTTGCCATCCCGGAAGTAAAGCCGGGCAGCCTCTGAGGGCGTACGCACTGTGAGACATCCTGTCTTGCGAGCGAGGTGGATCAAATTGAGCAACTGGGTCGTGCTGAAATCGCGCAAGTTTCCTTTTAAAGCCATCGCGCTACGCCCTCAACGCACCGGGAGTGTGCCGGCTTCTTCAGCCGCGCCACACCCCCTGAACTGAGTGATGAGCCATCGCTACATAATCCATTATAATTTCGCCTATAGGTCAAGTCAACCCTGCTAATCTGGGAACGCGGGACAAGGGTCGCGTGGCCAGTTCCCTCAACCCGCTCCCTATGAAGGCGCCGAGAAGGAGGGGATCTTCTACCAACTTTACCCCAGATTTGCTTGTTATCCGGTTCTCCTCCGACGGCTTGCTTATAGCATCTAGAGAAAAAATCCTGCCTCTCCTCTTTGCGAAAACGTGTTCTGGACTACAAAGGCGTGGCCCCCCAGTCCCACATGACCCGTGCAAGGATGAGCCCGCCGAATCCTAGCGCTGTCGCAGCCAAGAAAAGCGCATCACGCGTGGTGAGATGCAACTGCTTACGACTGGTACGCACTCGACCTGGGGCATTAAAGGCTCGTGCTTCCAAGGCACGTGAGAGATTCTCAACGGTGCGAAGTGCCAGGATGAGCACAGGTACCAGTGCGGGTAAATAGGAATATGCAGCACGCAGCGGATTGGTGTAGGAAGTGACCAAACCCCTTGCGCGCTGAGCGTCCAGAACGCGCTCCAGCGTCATATGAATCGTGGGGATGTAACGCAGAGTAATCGCCAACGTCACTCCCCACGTGTATGGAAGTCCCAGTCTCCTAAAGCCCAGCACCATCGCGTCCTGATCCGTGGTGAACAGCCAAACAAGGAAAGCAAATGCCAGTGCATCTACTCGCAAAGCAGCTGCCAGTCCCTGCCAAACGCTATCCCACGTCACGGCTACGGGGCCGAGGCGCAATGCCAGCGTTCCCTCCGAGGTTGAGAACAAAGGCCAAAGTAGGGGGATCATAATCGTGATGGGCAGCATCATACGCCACGCCCACAAAAGGCGCGAGGTTGGCACCTTTGCCGACAAAAGCAGCACGTGGCATAAAACCAGACAAGAAAAGAACACAAGCAGATTGCCCAGGCTTAGCAAAGCCATGGCTGCCAGCAAAGCAAACCCCAGCTTGACACGTGGATCGAGCTTATGTAGCCAAGAATCACCGGGGACAAACGCTACGCTGGGCAAGCTCATTGCTGAACCTTTCTTGCTTGAGGAAGTGGCAGAAGTCACGAACTGTCAAGGGAGGTTCGGCCAGACCTAACTGCAAGCCTAGCTCGACGATGGGTGGAGGAACAATGCCAGCGCGTGCCAACACGTCAGGGTGTGCAAAGGCTTTCGGAGTGGGTGTGTCCAAGGCGATCTGGCCGCTTTGCATCACAACACAGCGCGAGGCCAGCGCAGCCAGCTGCATATCATGAGTGATGAATACAATTGTATTTCCAGCTTGATGTTGCTGTGATACCCACTCTGTCAGTCTTTGGGTCAATGTGCAGTCCAATCCACTCGACGGCTCATCAAGGACCAGCACTTTCGGCTGCATCGCATACACTGATGCCAATGTCACCAGCCTGCGCTGGCCAAAGCTGAGCATAGCTGGTGGGACGTCGGCCAGCCGCACTAGCTGAAAAGCTTCCAGTGCCTGTGCGACGCGTTGTCTCACTTGCGCTTCAGAAAGTCCCAGGTTGCGTGGTCCGAAGGCAATTTCGTCGCGTACTGTGGGGGCGAATATTTGGTGGTCAGGGTTCTGAAATACATATCCTACCTGACGTGCCAGCACACCGGGCGACGTATGCCGCGTGTCCAGCCCAGCCACCACCACACACCCAGTTTGGGGACATAACAGGCCATTCATATGCCGGGCCAAAGTGCTCTTGCCGGAACCATTGGCACCAATCAGCGCGATGTATTCGCCAGACTGCAAGGTCAGATCAAGTGCTGTCAGAGCCTGTACACCGCTTTCGTAACGATACCAGACATTTTCGAAAAGCGCTGCAATACCTGCCTCCTTGTTATTGGGGGAATGACCCGATGCCACTGCTGTGAGGCCACTCAGCGGGTGGGCAACGTCGAAGCTCTTTTGCGGTGACCAGACATTAGAGTGCTCTCGCAGCTCCTCAATAGCTTCCTTCACCGTCATCCATGGGGTTGGGTTTCCCAAGCAGAAGCTCAGCTGGCACATCTGTGGAACGGGCACTCCCAATTCCATTAGCTCCTGTACATGGCCAAAAACCTCTCGCGGGGTTCCCTCCAGTACAATTGTGCCATCTTGCAACACCACCAAGCGATCTGCCAAAGCTGCTACAGCTTCCGCATCCTGTGTCGCCATAACAATTGTAGCACCTTGGTGCCTTAGCCTTGTTATGGCGTCAAGCAGTGCACGACGACCCATAGGATCGAGACCAGCTGTTGGTTCATCCAGCACTAACACTATCGGCTGCATGGCCAGCACTGCTGCCAGAGCCAGACGTTGCTGTTGCCCACCTGAAAGATGCGCAGGCGGATATCGTCGGAGATCGTTCATACCAACGACCTCCAATGCCCACGCAATGCGCCGCTCGATCTCATCCACTGGCAATCCCAGGTTCTCGAGGCCGAAGGCGACTTCATCTTCGACGCTCATCGTGAACAGTTGGTTCTCTGCTTCCTGAAAAACGAGCCCAACCTGGGTTGCCAAAAGAGCTACTGGCTCGGTGCGGGTGTTGTGGCCATTCACCCACACATTGCCACGAAAAGTGCCCCCTGTGGCTTGGGGCACTAGCCCGTTGAGCGCCAGGCATAAGGTGGTCTTGCCGGCGCCAGTGGCCCCCATAACAGCCACACACTCACCCGCTTCGATCGCCAGGTTGATATCGCGCAAGGCAGGCTTGACAGATGTCGCCGCAGATGCAGCAAAGTGTGGCGCCGGGTATGAGTAATGCAAGTCTTCGATGCAAAGGATAGGGGAATGCATAGAGGCAGGGGAAAAATCAACTGGCAAATTGGGTGACGTTGCTCCCTGAGCAACTCACCCCTCGCGCCACCTGCGCGGCTGCGCCAACAGCTCAATCTGAGGATAGGCACGGCGCACAGCCTGCACCAACAGCACTCCAACTATCCCGCCAATCGTTACTTGAGGCAGATTAATGGTGAGCGCTTCGGCAGCCGCAGGCCCAAAACCATAAAGGAAGTATTCGACAATGAAATAACCTCCTACCATTACTACCAGCCCAGCGAGCCAGCCCATCACCATACCCATTATGCCTTTGCGCCACCCCAATAAGCCGGCTACAAAACCTTGAAATCCATGGATGATAAACGACCACACAGCAAAATGTGCGTAACCACCTAGCACATCTGCCAAGCCGGTTCCCAGGCCTCCGACGATGAAACCAATTGCCGGGCCAAAGGCGAAGCTGGCGAAGTACACCCCCACGTCCGCTAGGGTAAAATAGCCCCGAGTAGGCGCGAAGGGAATACGTACTGCCAACGTCAACACAGCCGTCACAGCGCTAAGGACGGCGATGAGTGCCACCGTGCGTGGATGAAGTTCAAAACGCAGTCTGAGCATCACTATATCTCCCCCTTCCTTGGTTGGGATGGTGCTTAGGATTCTAATGGGCTTACAAGTCAGAAGCAAGTTCCCTTTGCGCGGGCACAGATGTTACGATGCCGCTTCGGAGCTCGAACACCCTCTTCTATCCGAACATCTGGGCTTCCAGCATGTCACATAGAAGGTGATATATCTGCTGGTGCAAAGTCTGTATCGCATCTGTCTCGGTTGCAGGCACTTTGATGGCCACATCACTCAACGCAGCAAGCTCCCCACCGTGGGCCCCAGTCAGCCCAACAACTGGCAGGCCCAATGAGCGCGCCACAGATGCAGCATATAGTATGTTACGGGCGTTACCGCTGGTGCTTATACCCAACAAAACGTCGCCCGGGCGTGCCAGTGCATATAGCTCTTGCGCTAGCGCCATGTTGGGCACAGGTATGTCGTTATCCACTGCTGATCGGAGAGAAAGGTTAGCACCCAACACCACAGCGCGCAGCCCTCTTTGTAGATGCTGTGCCAGCGTCTCGCCGTATGGCAGCGACTCCAGCCGCTGGTGGTGCGCTTCGGGCAGTTGGCGCGGTCGCTTGAATGATTTCAACAGCTCTCCGCTGATGTGCAATGCATCAGCCATACTGCCACCGTTGCCGGCCAGGAAGAGCGTCCCACCGACGCGCTGGCCATGCCATATGACGCGGAATCCCTGGCTGATTGCCCCTCCCAGATCCCGCAGAGAGGGGTTGCGCTCTAACCATTGCCTCAAGACAGCTGTAGCGGCTGGCGCATCTTCGCCCAGCGAGGGTGTTCTATCGGCATACTGAGATGCCCCGACTCGTTGCCCGACTACCGGCAAAGGTGCCAAATTATGCACAACATAATGGTGAATGTTAGGCACGGTTACAGTGTGATCACCTACAATGTGGAAGCCTTTACCACCCAGTGACACGGGGCGGTTCACAATATTCTTGCGCGGCCGATAATAATAATCGGGCACATCGTCTTTGAGCGGACGACGATAATCGCCTAATGGGATCAAGTCAAAGTTGGCCGTGGTGAAGACACGGACTGTATGGCCGAGATTGCGCACGATTGACAGTGCCTTCAGAAAGACCTCCGGCCCAATTACTGACGAGCCAAAATTACAGAACACCCCTCCTTCCAGTTCGCTTACCGAGGCGCAGAAGATTCTAAAGTCGAGCCCGCTCGCCCAGCCGATAGCGGCAAAGTCAGCCTGGGGATGTTGGTGGATGATGTCAGTTCCGAGGGCGACGTGCACAGTGTAGGGAATGCCCAAGCGGTAGGCATTGTAAAGCAAGCTGTATTGGCGGTAGATGAAACGGTCATCTGAGGCAATAAAGCGGCCCAGCGCTTCACCCATGCCGATTCCGTCACGAGCGCCTGCTCTGATTGCGCCGTTCATCAATGCACCCGTCTCCTCGGCCATTCCAAAGGAACCGTCTTCCAGGCTACGTGCCACGTCCTCGCTGGTGTGTCCTTGCAAGGCGATCTCGAAATCGTGAATTGTAGTGGCCCCGTTGCCTGCCAGATGGGTAATGACACCTCGCTGCATTAAGTCGATGAGCAAAGGAGATAACCCGCGCTTGACAACGTGCGCTCCAATCATCCAGATAACAGGCCGCCCGGCCTGGCGTGCTGCCACAATGCGCCCAGCGACCTCAAAAAGCTCAGAGTTGTCGAATGGAGGCACCGGCTGCCCGGGATGCACCATGTTCTCCAATGCCACCAGGTTGTGACGTTGTGGTAGGGGATATGTTCGCACCTGCGTCAAATCGATTGCCCGATATGGCATTGTTTTCTTACCCTCCTTGCCAGCCGCGGTAACCTCTGCCGTGCTCCGCCCACAGTTGTACCAAGTGCACACAGGTCTCCAATGCACGTCCCATGTCCTGCAAGCTCACCCACTCCAGTGGACCATGAGGGTTATGCGTACCCACGAATAGATTAGGGGTGGGAAGTCCGCGTTCGGTAAGCCTGGATCCATCGGTGCCACCACGCGTCGGAACGCTAATCGGCTGCAGTCCGGCACGGCGGATAGCTTCTTCAGCCAGCCGCACTGGGCGCATATCCTTTTCCAGCCAATAGCGCATATTCCGATATTGGCGTTCGATGACACACTCGACACGCGCTCGCGGCTCCATGCGTTGGATCTGTTCACAGAGGGCACGCACAAGCCGAGCTCGTGCGTGCAGAGCTTCTTCCTCAAAGTCACGAAGCAGGATACGCAGTTGCACCTGGGCTGCATTGCCGTGAATGTCGTGGAGATGAATGTAACCTTCGCGTCCCTCAGTTGTTTCCGGGGTGTCGTGGTCGCGAGGCAACATCTCGGCAAACCGTGCTGCCAGGCGTAATGCATTCACCATCCGTCCTTTGGCATTACCGGGGTGGATCGCTACACCTGTGATGGTCACGATGGCCCGATCAGCGCAAAAAGTCTCGTAGACAATCTCACCCGCCTCTTCGCCATCCAGAGTGTATGCCACATTGGCGCCTAACTCTTCGAGAGATAGATAGTCCACGCCACGACCAGTTTCCTCATCAGGGGTGAAGCAAATACGAATGGTAGGGTGTGGCACGCTTGGGTCTGCCAGCAGATGTGCAGCCAGCGTCATCAACACGGCTACACCTGCTTTGTCATCTGCTCCCAGCAATGTGGTACCGCTGGCAGTAATGATATCCTCGCCTATCTTATCTCGTAACTCAGGAGCATTTTTGTATGTCAGCACTTGAGTTGAGTCATCCGGCAGAGCAATGGGCCCGCCTCGATAGTTGCGATGCACAATGGGACGCACGTTCGCACCGGGATAGTCGGGTGCCGTGTCCACGTGAGCTAAAAAGGCAACAGTGGGCAAGTCTCGTGTCGCCACCGTGGCTGGTATGGTTGCCAACACGTAGCCCCACTGTGTGAGCGTCACGTCCTGCGCACCCAGTTTACCCAGCTCGTCGGCCAAGAGACGCAACAGCTCCCACTGACCAGCCGAAGAAGGAAACTCCGCCACGTTTTCTTTACTTTGAGTGTCAATCTGAACGTAGCGAATAAAGCGTTGCTCAATATCACTCAGAGAAGTGACCAAAGGTGATCTTTCAACACCCCCTTAACTGTATGGTTGATGGTTTGCCAAAACATCGCTGATGCTCTCAACTTATCGCCCACGTACGACAGATGTGTCAGACTGCACATGCATGCCTTCGTTATTGTCTCACAGGCAAGCTGTGGTCGGCTGAGAGCACCACATCACGCTTCACCCCCAAGCTGGCGCAAACGACGGATACACTGCACAATGCAACGCACAGTGTGGTAGCTAATCTTCCATGCGTGGCCCAGCGCATCATCAATTGGATTGCCATATCGATCAACTCGCTCGTACCACTCTCCGCCTGCTTCCATAACCACAAACTTGTCAAACACGAATCGGTAGACATTCTCAAACGCGCGCCAGTATTTCTCGTCGCCGAAGAGAGCGTAGGCATCCAGGAAGCCGATCAGCACCTCTGCCTGTTGCCAGAATTGTTTTTCGGTGAGAGTGGTCGGGCGATTATAAGGCCCTTCCACGAAGACACCCCCATACTCCCAATCCACGCCGAATTCGAGACAATTGTCGAATATAGGACGCACCACCGTGGCATATTGCTGACGCGGCTGTCCAAGAACATCAGCGGCATGAAGCAGCAGCCAAGCGAATTCTACGTTGTGACCGTATGAGGTGTATTCGATAGGGCGCGCTTGACCATCCTCTGGTGGTTTGTCCCGTCCCCATTCCACTTCAAAGAGGATGGCGGGCAGTGGTGTGAAGTCAAGCGCGAACTGGATGTACCCGGTGCCGTTCTCAGGGCGCAACATACGGTGGATGATCAGGTCAATCACCTCCAACAGCCGTCGGCGGTACGTGGCTGAGTGCGACATCTCATACATGTTCGTCAGCGCTTCCATCATGTGCATATGCACATCCATGCTCTTACGGTCGCCGCCGAAGCGTCCCGGGCGCTCGGGCTGCCAGTCGGGTTGCATGATCTCCAGGTAGCCACCATATCGAGTGTCCACCATATGTTTGCAAACCGCGGCATAAGTGCGTTCAGCCATTTCGCGCCCGCGCTCGTCTCCAGTGGCTATGTAGTATTCACTCAAAGCATACATCGCGAAGCACTGGCCGTAACCGATCTTCGCCTTCACAGTAGGGTTGCCTGCACGGTCAGCAATCCAGAACCATCCTTCGTGCTCTGCGTCCCAGTAGTGATCGATCAGGAACTGGGCGCCCATGCGTGCAAGCTCTCCACAGCGACCGCCTCCGTAGCCGTACCGATGGGTGCTCGACATAGTGTACAGCATACGGATTTGCATCAAGAACGTCTTGGTCGTCTCCCCGGTCGGTCGACCGTGACGATCGAAGTAGGTAAGAAAGCCCCCATATTCATAGTCCGGTGAGCGCTCAATCCAAAAGGGGAGCAAGCTGGTGGTCAGGTAGTGCTCCAAATGTTTCCGAACTTCGCGAATGCGCATGCTATCGGGCATAAAGTGTTCCTCCTAGATGATCAGGAAATACATCAGCCACATCTTGCCCCAGTTTCCGGGGTCCCCGCACCCGGAACATGGGTGTTGATCAGCGCTTCCACGCGGGAAACAACCATATCCGCGACTTGGTACAATTCCCCAACCACTGTGGCGCCAGCTGCAGAGGCATGTCCACCGCCTCCCCACTCCGCCGCCAGGTCGTTTACTGGCACGGTCGCATCGCTGCGCAGACTGACTTTGACCCGCTTGTCGGGCGTCTCCACACACAAGATGCTGACCAGCACCCCTGCCACTTGCATTCCGAAGCTGGCGAAGTTGTCAAGTTCTGACTCCTGCACCCCGTAAGCACGCAGCGTGTCCTGGTCCAACACGCTCCAAACAAGGCGTCCTCCCCCGGCAGATTGCATCACGTCCAGCATGTGTCCTTGCAAACGCAAGAGCCCAAGCGAGTATTGGTTGTAGGCGAGCTTGGAGAGCTCAGCAGGCTTGGCGCCCAGCTCAATGAGCTCTGCCGTAATGCGGTGTGTTCTAGGGCTGGTCTTAGGGTAGCGGAAGGAACCCGTATCCGTGAGAATCGCCACATATAGTGCACAGGCCATCGTCTCTGTAATAGTGGCTGCAGATGCACGCAGTAGGTCAAAGATCAACTCGGCAGTCGCCGCAGCCCCATCATCTACGACCTCTACATCGGTGAAGTGCTGAGGATCAGGGTGATGGTCGATACGCACCGAGCATGCCGATACTGTCGACAAGATATCCCCAATGCGGCCGACCCGTTTCCATCCTCCTGAAGCATCCAAAACTATGATCACCTCGGCTTGCCTGATCAAACGATCGTGACGTTGCGGCTGATACACGCGAATGCGTCGCCGAGGGTCGATGAAGCGATGCGGTCGTGCAACAGGGTCGCTGTTCAGGATACATACCTGCTTGCCCAGCATACGCAGGTGCTCTGCCAGCGCCAGCTCGCATCCTAACGCATCCAGATCGGGGTTGGAATGGGTGGTTATGAGAAAGCGGCTATGACGCTGCAGAATCTCCAGGACCTCATTCCACATAGGGCACGGCTTCCACTGCACTGCAAATTTGACCTATCGCCAGTGTCTTTCTACACACGGCTTATGTGTGAGCAAGGGGTGACGAGCCGACAACACATATACAGGTATAGAGTACTCATCCTGACAGTTCTTTCACCCGCTGCGCCACCGCCAGGCCCAGTTTGCGATGCTCGGGGGGGTCGAAGTGTATGCCATCGACGTCGCTGGAGACTATGACGGAGCCTGCGTCCAGGAAGGCACAGCCATATTGTTGGGCGATGGCTTGATAATGTTGTGCCAGTCGGCGCGATTTTTCGGTTGCCCCTTCAAACATCTCAGCAAATTCGGTCAGCTTGGCCACAGGGGGCGGTGCGATAACCAGAACTTGGGGGGCGTTTCCGCCCGGTCCAGCGGCACTTTTCTGGATAATCTCTATTAACACCCCGATGCCTTGGGCGATATCATAAGCCGAAAGCGAGAAACGCATTTTCAGGTCGTTGGTGCCGAGCATCAACACAACCAAGTCAAGGGGACGATGGGTTTCCAGGCAAGGGATCAGGTACTCTTTGCCGTTCTTATAACCCTCGATTGGATCGTCCCAGACGGTGGTGCGCCCGTTTAAGCCCTCTTCTATGACATAGTAAGCGTCTCCCAGTTCGTGTGCCAGAACCCCTGTCCAGCGCGCGTCGCGTGGGTAGCGTTCTGCATTGACCGGGTTGTAGCCCCATGTGTTCGAATCGCCATAGCACAGTATCGTTTTCATTATGTAAAATCCCCCTGTGGCAAGGCACACTAGTTATGCGCCGGGTGACAAAGGCGCTGTCACTGCCTGCGTCTGCGCTTGTATCGCTGCCAGCAACTCGTTGAATGACTGCGAAAAAGCAGCTACTCCCTCTTCAAGCAACTGGTCGGTGATGGCGCGAAGGTTCAAACCAACCTCCTCGAACTGGCGGATGGTTGCTTCAGCGCCAGCCAAATCTTCCTCCAGGCTGTTGCGAAGCTGTCCATGCTCCTTGAATGCCTGAAGCGTTTGAGGTGGCATCGTGTTGACAGTTGGAGATCCAATGAGCTCCTCTACGTATACCACATCACGATATGCCGGATTCTTGGTGCTGGTGCTTGCCCATAGCAACCGTTGCGGGCGCGCACCCTGCTCGGTCAAGCGCAAGAAACGCGGAGAACCAAACAGCTCCTTGTACTCACGATAAGCAATTTTGGCATTGGCAATAGCCAGCTTGCCTTGTAGGGCACGCAGACGCGCTTTTTCCGCCTCGTCTTGTGTCGCCTCTATTTTGGCCTGCAGCAATCGATCCGCCAGCGTGTCGACACGGCTGACAAAGAAGCTGGCGACCGAAGCAATACGTTTCAGCTGGCGGCCGGCGGCTGCGGCATCTTCTAAACCAGCAATGTATGCCTCGGCAGCACGTCGGTACATCTCGATGGCGAAGAGTAGGGTAACGTTCACGTTAACGCCTTCGCTGATCAAAGTGCGAATCGCGGGGATGCCCTCTGGAGTGGCAGGTACTTTGATCATAATGTTGGGGCGATTTAGCGTTGCAAACAGTCGACGCGCTTCGGCAATGGTTGCCTGCGTGTCGTGCGCCAGCAAGGGGTTCACTTCAATGCTCACATAACCGTCCAATGCGTCGCTCTGCTCATAAACCGGTCGCAGCACATCTGCAGCTGCTCCTATATCGGCAATGGCCAATGCTTCGTAAATCTCAAGTGTCGATTTACCTTGCTGGCTCAGAGTAGCGATATCATTGCGATACTCCTCTCCCTGGCTGATGGCGTTCTTGAAAATGGTCGGATTAGAGGTCACGCCGCGAACACCCTCATCAACCAGACGTTGCAGCTCACCCGAATGCAACAACCCGCGGTGGATATTGTCGTACCACACGCTCTGGCCGTAATGCAGCAACTCCATCAGGATATTGGAACTCATCTGACTTCAAACTCCTCCTTTACTCTGGTAGTGTAGCCATTCTGTCAGTCACTGTGAGTTAGAAACAATTGCTTCTCCGCGTAACGCTCACATTCAATCAAGAGCTTGCAGGATGTCCCCAGGTTTGAAGATACCACGCTCGGTGATAATAGCTGTAATGTAGCGCGCAGGCGTCACATCAAAAGCGGGGTTGCGAGCGGCTGATCCTGCAGGCGCTATGCGCACCCGCCCCGATTGTCCGTCATCCAGCAGCCCTTCGGCGTATAATACCTCTTCCTGGCTGCGTTCCTCAATGGGAATGGACTCTCCTGAAGGGCATGCCGGGTCGATGGTCGACGTTGGCGCAGCCACGTAGAATGGGATGCCCATCTCATGGGCCACCACAGCTTTCTCAAAGGTGCCAATCTTGTTAGCAATGTCTCCATTAGCTGCAATACGGTCGCTGCCCACAATGCATAAATCGACCTCTCCGCGTTGCATGAAGAAACCGGCAGCGTTATCAGCAATAATGGTATGCGGAACGCCTTCGTTAGCGAGCTCCCAAGCCGTCAGCTTGGCTCCTTGACTGCGCGGTCGCGTCTCGTCCACGTAGACGAATACGCGCTTGCCCTCGCGGTGTGCTGCGTAGATGGGTGCCAACGCAGAGCCCCAGTCGACGAAAGCCAGCCAGCCAGCGTTGCAATGTGTCAACACGCGGCAACCGTCGTGCATGAGCACGGCGCCATAGCGTCCGATCGCCTCGCCGGCAGCAGCATTCTCGTCAGCGAGCATTTGTGCAGTGCGCACGGCTGCTTGGCGTGCTGATTCGGCGTCTGGCGCACCCTCGATGGCAGCCAGCACACGACTGACAGCATAGAACAGATCTTGCGCCGTGGGGCGGGTCGCCCGAATGGTAGCTGCACCTTGCTGGACGTATGCTGCAAAGCCAACACCACGGGGAGCCTCCAAAGCAACCTGGGCCATTGCGTAACCGGCAGCCGCTCCAATGGCACCTGCGCCGCGCACCCACATATCACGGATTGCAACTGCTGTCGCGCGATGATCTGGTAGTGCAACGATCTCAAAGGTATGCGGCAACCGCAGCTGGTTGATCATATACACAGTGTCGTCTTCCATCCACACAGTGCGATAGGCTTTGCCGTTGACGATCATAGAGCCATATTCTCCAGGGATGATTCTCGCTACGCCCGTCTGTGCCTCTCATCGTCTGATTGGCGGTGCATAGTTGCGCGACATTGTACATCAGCGTGCCGAAAAGAGGTAGTCTGCGCAGAGCGGAGTAAAGCTGATAACTCAGGGATGGCACGGCACCAGCTCTGCATACGACTCTTATGGGTTGTTAGATTTGCCAGACAGCGCATTGGTATATATAATATGAGATGCTAGAATATATGTTGGATGGCGGCGTAGCTCAGCGGCCAGAGCAGGGGACTCATAAGCCCTTGGTCGGTGGTTCAAATCCACCCGCCGCCACTACCCTCTGCATGTAACGGCTGAACACCACCTTCCCCCTATATCTTGGCTGGTGTTGCACCGGGAAGAGGTGACGATGCGACACCACAGCCACAACATGAGCAGGGGGCCTATTTCCTTTTTGTCTCCGCTGTCAACCGTTTTCTCATTGACCGCCAGGCCAGCAACGCTGGTCCAAGCACACCAAGCTTTTACCGCAAAGAAGCTCGGCAGCGTTGGCCTCGGCTGACGATACGGTCGCAACACCTGCTCGACTGACACAGGCATCTTCACCCCACACCCCAACCCAATCCGAGCCGCAACCAAATCCGAGCCGCGACCGTGCGTAGGGGCGCAATACATTGCGCCCGTACCCGCCCCCCGGCCAACACGCACGTACTCTGGCCGCTTGCTGACGCGCGCGGCTCGGATCGAGTCTGAGCCGCGACCGTGCGTAGGGGCGCAATACATTGCGCCCGT
>OGCI01000039.1_pt1 | contig 145408 bp, 142 predicted proteins | sample 1570021 | NCBI WGS metagenome assembly OGCI01 (sample SAMN06264664, study PRJEB24512) | hot springs metagenome | isolation source: Hot spring water | place: South Africa: Tshipise | collected 2015-06-21 | reverse complement strand
TTACTTTTCAAGGTACCATTGTGCCCCGAAAGGCAGAAGTAAATGTAGCACAGGGGGAAGGGATTTGTCAAGAACTTGAATAGGCGATGCGAATGATTTTTCACAAAATTTATTCCTCATCCTTTATTCCTCATCCATCCTCTCAGACTCAAATACCGTCACTCAGACCAGGGCACTTTCTTCCACCTTATGCGTATCTCTCCTCCAAAAGATCATCCACCGATTTAGTCACCTACAGATGAACAATGTTTTCCATCCATCCTCGATTGTCACCCCTCCGAGGAGATGGAAAGTCGATATTTTATTCCTTTAATCTTGCAATATTTCTTTGTTTTCAATAGAATAAAGCTAATTTATACTCAAATTCCTATACAAAGTGGGGGGATTTTTATGTTCGGTCTCTATGATCCATCGATAATCTTAGTATACCTTTTGTGTATTGGGAGTACCCTACTCTGCGTTATCTACGGAATCGTTCATTGGAACCGGAGTGGGGTCGAGGTAAAAGCGGAAAAAATCATTCAGTGGGAAAAAGAAGAAGAAACTTTGGAAGAATAAGGAGGGGCTTACATGTATCAGATTGTGCTCATTATCGCCGTTCTTGTGTATCTTTTGATTACCGGATACTTAGGATATATCGCTTATCGCAAAACTCGTACTACGACCGACTATCTCCTCGCCGGACGAGAAGTTCACCCTTACATTATGGCTATGTCTTACGGTGCAACATTCATAAGTACCTCGGCTATCGTAGGATTTGGAGGTACGGCAGCATTGTTCGGTATGAGTCTCCTATGGTTAACTTTTCTTAACATCTTTGTAGGAATTTTTCTCGCCTTCGTCTTTTTCGGCCACCGGACCAGAGCCATGGGGTACAATCTTGACAGTCACACCTTTCCCGAACTCTTGGGAAAACGATATCAATCCCGTTTTATTCAAATTTTTAGCGGGATCATTATTTTTCTCTTTATGCCCATATACACTGCTGCAGTACTCATGGGCGCAACGCAATTCTTAGTGGTTAATCTCAAGTTGAATTACGAAGTGGCGCTCTTCACTTTCTCGGCAATTGTAGCCATATACGTAGTAATGGGTGGACTAAAAGGCGTCATGTATACGGATGCTTTTCAAGGAAGCGTCATGTTTATCGGTATGTTGCTCCTTCTCTTTTTGACTTATTACCGCTTAGGTGGCGTAACTTCTGCTCATGAATCCTTAGCGCAACTGAATCCGATGATTGTGGAACTCATGGGAAAAGCAGGACATAGAGGATTTACCCATATGCCTGCCTTTGGTTCGAATATTTGGTGGACGGTTATTTCAACCATCGTTTTGGGGGTGGGTATCGGGGTTCTCGCCCAACCTCAACTTGCTACCCGCTTCATGACGGTAAGAAGCAGCAAAGAGCTGAATCGAGCAACATTGGTAGGAGGCATTTTCATTTTAGCTATGACCGGAGTCGCCTTCACGGTAGGAGCAGTTTCCAATGTTTACTTTTACAATACTACCGGTAAAATCGCTTTTCTCGCGGCTAATAAACAAGTTGACTCCATCATACCCATGTTCGTAGAACAAACGATGCCAGTATGGTTCGGCATTCTTTTCCTTGTTACTCTCTTTGCAGCAGCCATGTCCACCATGAGTAGTCAGTATCATACCATTGGTGCAGCCCTAAGCCGGGACATAACCGAGACTATAACCCGAAGGAAAGCCGGTATAGGCATAAACAGGTTGGGCACTTCTTTTGGCATTCTCCTCAGTACAATCGTAGCATGGGGTCTCCCTCGATTCTACGAAGCCGGCTCAGAAATCATTGCCCGAGGAACATCACTCTTTTTCGGTCTCTGCGCTTCGAGTTTCTTACCCATGTATTTTGGAGCTCTATACTCTAAGAAAATCACAAAAAGCGGTGCTATTGCCGGTATGCTTGCCGGATTTTTCAGTAGTATTTTCTGGTTTCTCTTCGTACATGAAAAAGAATCTCAGGTTTTAGGCTTAGCCAAGGCACTCTTGGGTCGGCCAGCTCTATGGGGAGAACCGTGGAAAGTAGTCAACCCCATTATTATCTCTCTACCCTTAGCTATCGCAGTCACCATCGTTGCAAGCCTCTTTACTAAGCCCTTAGACGAAAAACACGTGCAGCTCTGCTTTAACGGTTTAGAGAAGAATAGGAACTGATCAAAATGAGTGAATGAGGCTTAAGCCTCATTCACTCATTTTGATCGAGTAACGAGTAACGCGAGCTCCATCCGATCTCGGATACCAAGCTTTTGAAAGATACGACTTAAGTGGTTCTTGACCGTACTTTCGCTGATACAAAGTTCTTCTGCAATCTCTCGATTTCCCTTCCCTGCTAAAACCAGCCGAACAATTTCTACCTCACGAGGAGAAAGAAGCCGAGAAAGACGGGTAAAGCCTTGCTCTGCCTCGCCGAAGGGTATCCCCTTTTTCATTTTTCCCACAAGTTTCTGATACACTTCTTCCCCCCACAGTACTTCTCCTTGAAGGCAAGCTTGCAAACTTTTGAGGAGCATCTCAGGAGGACTGTGCTTCAAAATATATCCTCGTGCACCTTCTTGAATCGCCCGAAATATAATCTCTTCGTCTTCTTCTACCGTAAGAACGACAAAAAGAGTGTAAGGCATTCTAACCTTCAGTTCTCGCAGGAGATCTATACCGTTTCCTCCGGGAATGTGAACATCCACAAGGACCAATTCAGCTTTGGAAGAAGGGATTTTTTCCAAAGCCTCTTTAAAAGTCCTTGCGGCGCATACTATCTCATATTCCTCTTCCAGCAATTTCTGTAAGCCGACTAAAACAATTTGGTGGTCATCAACTAAAGCAACCCTTACTCTTTCCATGTATGTATCCTCTCACCGAAGTGGAATTTCCACTTTCACCGTAACACCTTTCCCCGGAGACGAACGGAGAACGAAGCGCCCCCTCACTAAACGGACTCTATTTCTCATGCTGTACAAGCCAAAATGGGTCCCCTCTTCCTCCTCAAGAGAGGCATGTTCGTCAAAACCGACCCCATCGTCTCGAACCAAAAGGTGAAGATTTTTGGAATCATCATACAACTCAATCCACACGTTTTTTCCCTGAGAATGTTTCATCACATTAGAAAGGGCTTCCCGTAAAAGAGAGGTAATCACTCGAAAAACGCGGAAGGAAATGAGCCGATTAGTGATACGAATATTCTCGTGAATCATGATACGAGGATGAGAAAAAGCATGGATAACACTTTTCACTTCTCTCTCTAAACGCGAAGAAGAAACCGGCTTCCCTTTGAGTTCGGAAAGAATAAAACGAGATTCTTCAATGCCCATTCGGGCAAGTTGGTCTAATTTTTGTATGACCTCCTGGGTCTGGCCTTTATTTTCTGCAAATGGAGTATTTTTCAAGAAATGGACATATAATCGCAAAGAGGTTAAGATCTGTGCTAACCCATCGTGCAATTCACGAGCTAAGCGGTTTCTCTCCCGTTCCTGGACCAATCGTTCACTTTTGCGAAGAAGAAAGAACGAATCCAAGCTCGTTTCTCCCAGACGTGCAATCATCGAAAGGAGCAAAGAATTGAGGAGATCAGGCTCTTGGTTTACCACGGTGACGAAAAGAAAACGCGACCTGAAAATGCTCTGCATAGGAAGGGTGAGCAATAATTTCTCTCTTCCACTGAGAGAGCGTTTCACCACGGCTATCTTTTGCTCCCCGCAAGAATTCTCTTTTCCAAGGTTCAATTGCGAAAAAGACAATTTTTTTGGCCAGTGATGGGTAAAGACCATGTAGGGCCGCTTAGAAGAGAGCTTAAAGACCACTCCTTGATCAATCCCTAAAAGTAAGCGCGTCGAAGAAAACACCTTTTCAAAGATATTTTCTTCCTGCAGATAATTCCTTCCACCAAAAAGATTAACAATTTCCGAGAAAACAATAAGGAGCCTCTCCCGATTTCGCCGCAATAGGTTCTCTTCCACCAAAAGGGCGATCGCAAGAGAAAGCTTTTCTATGACCGACACTTCTTCCTGCTGAAAAGGTTTCTCTGCCCGGTTGAGATTGAGCACACCAACAACTTTACCAACTTCGTTCCGAATAGGAAAAGAAAGAGAATACCGCTCAGCCCTCCGACGTAGTATAAGAGAAGACAAATTGTCAGCATCATCAATAAGGAGTGGTTCTCCTCTCTCAAAGACCATTTCTGAAATCGTCCTCGCTCCTCGGTCTTTTACCCCAAAATGAGAAGGTTGAAGATTTTTCCCTGCTACTAAAACAAGACCGCTTTCTCCTCTGAAGAGGAGAGAACCACTGGTAGCTTGTCCAAAAGAGAGACCGAGTTCCAAAATAGAATCAAGAATATACTGTTCAAACTGAGAAAAAAAATGCCCCTGCACCATCTTCCTCTTTCTTGAATTATTATAACATGCCCTACCCCTCATCAAGTTACACAAGAGAAGAGATTCATAGTATAATAGAAAGAGCCTGCGGTGAGGAAGGTTTTTCTTCTGAAACCAAGGGAAAGAACGGAAAAAATCCCGACTTGCCTCACCGCAGGTCGGGATTTTTTTTGAGGAGGTTGGGAGCATGCCTAAGTTAACTTCTCCGTCACCTAAGGAATGGTCGCACAATATCGTGAAGGAAGAGGAGTTCACCAAGTATCTCTCGGAGGGAAGGGATTTCATCAACGAGGATGAAATTGAAACATTGCTTGAGGAAAATCGCCATCCTGACCCGAAGAAACTTCGTGAGATCCTTGCTAAGTCTTTGAACCTGGAACGCTTAGAAACCCACGAAACCGCAGCGCTCCTCAACGTGGAAGACGAAGAGCTCTGGGAAGAAATGTTCGCTACTGCTGGGGAAGTCAAGCGAAGGGTTTATGGAGACCGCATTGTGACCTTTGCCCCGCTTTACTGTAGCAATTACTGTATTAACAACTGTCTCTATTGTGGCTTTCGTCGTGACAACTACTTGCAAAAACGGAGAAGACTCACTATTGAGGAGGTACGTCGGGAAATTGAAGTATTGGTCTCCTTAGGCCATAAGAGGCTGATCATGGTCTATGGCGAACATCCTCTGTCGGACGTCGATTATATTGTCCAAACTATTCAAACAGCCTACGAGACCAAAGTAGGTAACGGAGAAATTCGCCGGGTGAACGTGAATGCCGCTCCACTTGATATCGCACGATTCAAGATGCTCAAAGAAGTCGGCATCGGTACTTTTCAAGTATTTCAGGAGACGTACCACCATAAAACTTATCGCCGACTCCACCCTACCGGTATCAAATCTCATTATCGATGGCGACTCTATGCTCTGCACCGTGCCCAAGAAGCAGGCATTGATGACGTAGCTATCGGTGCACTTTTCGGTCTCTATGACTGGAAGTTTGAAGTGATGGGGTTACTCTATCATACCATCGATTTAGAAAAACACTTCGGTGGTGTCGGTCCACATACTATTTCTTTCCCTCGCTTAGAGCCAGCCGTGAATACTCCTTTTGTCCAGGAAACCAAATACAAAGTTCAAGACCGAGACTTTAAGCGTTTGGTAACGGTTATTCGACTCTCGGTTCCCTACACCGGAATGATTATCACTGCAAGAGAGCCGGCGCACATTCGCAAGGAAGTCATTCCTGTGGGATGTACCCAAACCGACGCTTCTACTCGTATCGGTATCGGGGCCTACAGCGATCGTTACAACGAACAAGAATTGGAGAGGCAACAGTTTCAGATTGGTGATCCTCGTTCCCTGGAGGAAGTAGTACAGGAATTGGCTCACATGGGCTATATCACTTCTTTCTGTACGGCTGATTATCGTTGTGGGAGGACCGGAAAACACTTCATGGATATTACCAAGAAAGGGAAAATTCACCACTTCTGTATGCCCAATGCCATTCTCACCTTCAAAGAATATCTCTTAGATTATGCCCAAGAAGCAACGAGGAAAATAGGTGAGCAGGTTATCCAACAAAAATTTGAGAAACTTGACGACCGCCTGAAACCCATCGTCAAGGAATACCTCCAGAGAATCGAAAATGGAGAGCGAGATTTACGCATTTGAGACGTGGTTTTCGCAATTGAAAATAAAGACAAGAGGAGAGAAGGTATCCCGAGCGGCCTCTGTGATTGCCCAAGAAATAAAACTGCGCTACGGAATCAATGTGTGGTTTGCAGAGATTCTGGGGAAACGATGGTCATACCTCGGAGGAGAAGGGCATGAATTCCCTTCTCCCTCTCTTTCCTCTCTTCCTTTGAGTACACACTATGGAATAGTAGCAGAGCATTGGGAGCAAATTCCTCCCCATGAAGGCACAAGGCTTCTTGATTTTTTGAAAGAGTATTTTCAAAAGTTAGACACCCATGGTTCTTGAGGAAAAAGAGAGAGTTGAACCGGAGAGGAAAAGCGCTTCCCTTGGAAAAGGAGAAAGGGCAGAGCCTTTTCAATCCGTACTCCCAAACCTTTGAGGATTTTTGGATCGGAAAGTAAGCTCTGTCTCCTCACTTCCAAGATGCGCTTAGCAGAAACGATGCCAATCCCTGGAACTCGGATGAGCTCGTGAAACGATGCACGATTAATCTCTATGGGGAAGAATTCCGGGTGCTGCAATGCCCAGGTTGTTTTCGGATCCATACTCAGAGGGAGATTCCCTTTTCCATCGAAGAGAAGCTCTTCAAAACCGAATCCGTATTTGCGAAAGAGAAAGTCGGCTTGGTAGAGACGATGTTCTCGCCAGGTGGAAACGGGAGGAAAATCCTCAAGGGGTGTACCTGAGATGGGTTGAAAAGCACTGTAGTAGATACGAGCTAAGCCCACCTTTCGATAGAGGAGGAAAGCTGTTTTCATGATTTCTCGGTCTCTTTCGCCCCCCGCACCAACCACAAATTGAGTGGTAAAATCAAAAGAGGTCTTTCGCTTCTCACGTAAGGTCTTCAAGAATTCCAACTGCCTCCAAATAGTTCCAAAGTCCTTTTCCGGAGCAATACGATTAAGGGTTGAAGGAGTTGGTGCTTCTAAATTGACTGATACCCGGGTAGCAAGACAAACTGCTTCTTCGATGAAATCGGCTCCTACTTCGGGAAGAATTTTGAGGTGAATATACCCTCGAAATTGATATTTCTTCCGAAGCAACTCCGCCACTTTGATCATCTCGGTCATGGTCCATTGAGAATCTCGTTCCACCGCAGAGCTCAAGAATAAACCACGCACTCTCCCTTGATGATAGAGCGCAAGAAAGACCTGGGCCAATTCTTCCGCCCGGAAAGAAGCTCGAGGACCTTTATGCCCCACCCGGTTCACACAGTACAGGCAATTATGAATACAACGATTGGAAAGGAGGACTTTCAAAACATTCATCACCCTCCCATCAGGGAGGACGACAGGATAAATCCACCCTCCTCGGGAATTCCGTTTGCGCGATTCACTTCCGAAGCAAGAACCGCAGAGATCGAATTGCGCTCGCTTACCGAGAACGGTTATTTTCTCATCTACTCCTACGAGGGACATATCACTCACCCCGGACGAACCAAATACCTCTCAAATTCTTTAACCCGTAAAGTCCCCTTGGAAGCTCTCTCTTCAATGGTATACCCTTCCTCCTCAAGCAAAGTTTTTTGAACATCCACTCCACCCGGGAATTTGTGAAACAAGGTCCCGTCGTTCTTCACTACCCGCCAGTAAGGAGTTACCGTACGTTGAGTGGCCCGTCGCATTTGAATGTCTTCAAAAGCAGCATGAGCAACGATCCACAAAAAAATGCCCGTCGTCAGCGGACACGCTAAATCAACCTGATAGAGAGAAGCAAGCCTCTTACGCAGGATAGAAGGGGTAATCAGTTCTCCTTCCTTCACCTGGCGAATGACGATTTCCACATCCTTTGGAGTAGGAATGATCATCTTTTGACCCATGCGAGCCCCGAAACGACCAGCCGTTTTGGCAGTAATTTCTACCACCTTAGCTTCCCGACCCGCCTCTACCTTCTCCCGCCAAGAACGAGAAGACTTCTTCGCCACCCGTAACGACCCCCTCCTCACTTTACTCCCAATATAGTATATCCTAATCTTGCCGGAAGAAATAGAATACACGAATAATGGTTTTCTTTTGATAAAAGAATTTTTGCTCAAAAGTTGTTCATGGAAAAAGAGGGATTTTCATGAGAAAGAGAATTATTGGAGAATTGGTGGTTGCCATTGTCGTTTTTATAGTAGTTCTCCTTGCTTATCGGGCATTTATTCCACCCAAAGTGGATTACTTTCTCTTTGAACCACGGGATTTGGTAGAAAGTTTGGTTTCAGCAGGTCGTATTAAGTTATCACAAGAGAGCGACTTGGCCTTTGAAACCCCTGGAATTATTCACCAAGTTCTTGTCGAGAAAGGAGACCTGGTGCACAAAGGACAGCTCTTGGCTTCCCTCTCCACAGATACCGAGGAAAACGAATTAGAGTTAGCTCGGGTTGAATACCGGTTAGCCACTTTACGACTTGAGCGCATCACCAACTACGAAAGGAAAGTAGCCGAGGAAGAGTACGAACGGGCTCAAATCACGAGAAAAAACGCCTGGGATGAATACAAACGGGCTCAAATACTCAGAGAGAATGGTGGTATCACCGAAGAAGAGTTCGTGAAAGCGCAGAGAAACTGGAAAATTGCTCTATCTCAAGAGAATATTGCGCGCATACGATGGGAACAACTGTCCGATCAGGGGGTAGAATTTCTTGAAGCCAAGGCTCAAGTAGAACAAGCCCATTTGCTCTTGAAAAAGGCAGAAATGATGTTACAAAGAAGGCTTCTCTTTTCTCCTTTTGAGGGAGTTGCCCTGGCAAGATATAAAAATTCGGGGGAATTCATCCAAGGAGGAGAAACTCTCTTTACTCTGGGGCAGAATCCCTTTTATGTGGTCACTAATTTAGACGAACGAGAGTACAAAAAACTCAAAGAGGGTGCCAAGGCATTGATCCGCGAACAAGCCGAACCCCAGAGAGTTTTTTCGAGCTTTGTTGCCAGCATAGCCCCAATAATAGATTCAGAATCGGGAACGGTGGAAACCAAGCTTTTCTTTGAAAGTTTCCCCAATGACCTCAAACCAGAGTCGGCAGTCAATGTAGAAATTATTCTTCGAGAAGAAACCGGTGTGCTCGCCTTTCCTCAAAGGTATCTTGTTTCTCAAGGGGAAAAAACCTCTATTTGGACCATTGATGATAGCGGTAAAACTCGTTTACTTCCCCTCCAAAAGATTGAACGCTTCGATCGCTGGATTATCACCCAGGATTTACCACCTCAAACCATCATCCTGAACCCCGACAAGCTCAAGAATGCCCAGCGTGTCACCCTCGGGGAAAGGAGAAGTGAATAAATGTTCGCTTTCGCTGCAAGGGTTGCCTGGCGATTTTTAAAAAATTCCCGTTCTCAAACTATTTTCATTCTTTTAGGTATCACGGTAGGTGTCTCTATCCAAATTTTCCTCTCTTCTCTCATTTCCGGATTGCAGGCAAATCTCGTTGAACGAACCGTCGGTGATGCTCCCCATATCATCATTGCCCCTCAGGACCGAACTCCTTCTTCGATCATCGGTTTACAGGGAAAAGTAGTTTCTTCTCTCTTAGCAAGTCCCACCAAAGAAGAAGCAAAAATACCCTCTTGGCAACCGCTAACCGATACAATAGACCAAATTGAACAGCTACGAGTTGTCTCGCCCCTCGTCGAAGGGCAAGGGGTAGTGAGAAAGGGGGAACGCAGCCGAACCATTGTGGTCAAAGGGGTTATTTTAGAAAGAGCTGATCAAATCTATGAACTCCGAGAGAGAGTCCTTGATGGTATTCCCATCCTGGGCGGCAATAGTGTTCTCGTGGGCAAAGAGTTGGCTGAAGACCTACAACTCAAGGTGAGCGATCTTCTCGAAATTACTACTCCGAACGGAAAAGCGAGAAATTTCATCGTCAACGGCGTTTTCGACCTCCAAAATCAAAACATAAATAGCACTTGGGTGTTCCTCGATCTCCCTCTTGCGCAAACCATCTTCAACTTAGAAGGCGCAATCTCTTTCGTGGAAATCCAAATTGACGAAGTCTTTCAGTCAGAAAAAATTGCTGCTCGCTTGAAACAAGAATTTCCCGATTATACCATTGAGACCTGGCAAACCCGAAACCAACAACTCCTGAGTGCTCTCCGCAGCCAAAGTCTTTCCTCCTACATGATTCAATTCTTCATTCTCCTTGCTGTTACCTTGGGTATTGCCAGCGTCCTTGTGGTCTCTGTCTCCCAAAAAATTCGCGAGATCGGGATCCTCAAAGCCATCGGCACCACCAACACTGGTGTGAGTTTCATCTTCCTCATCCAGGGAGCAATCCTCGGTCTCTTTGGTTCTTCCTTAGGAGCCTTGGCAGGGATCTCTCTCATTCGTCTCTTCCAGAGAGCAGCTGCAGCCAGTGGAGGGGCAATATCTTTCACCATCACCACCAATCCTCGTTCTCTCCTTCTCATCGTGATTATTTCCACCTTAGCCAGCCTCTTCGCTGCCATCTCTCCGGCACGGCAAGCCATTAAGCTCGTTCCCATCGAGGTGATTCGCAATGGCTGATGATATTCTTCTCGAACTTCGCCAGGTAAACAAGGTTTACGGACAACTGGTAAAATACCAAGCTCTCTTCGATATCACCATGAAGGTTCCCCGAGGACAGTTTCTGGCACTCATCGGACCATCTGGTTCGGGGAAAAGCACTCTCCTCAACATCGTCGGCGCTTTAGATCGACCAACGAGTGGCGAGGTCTTCATTCAGGGAGTAAATTTAGCTTCTCTCGATGATGATGAATTGGCCCGCTTTCGTAACCAATTCTTGGGTTTTATCTTTCAATTTCATTACCTCCTCCCTGAATTCAATGCTTTAGAAAATGTTCTCATCCCTTCCTGGATTGCTACTCGTCGAAAACCTGGAAAAGAAATCATTGAACGAGCATACTTTCTTTTGAAAAGAGTCGGTTTAGAAAAAGAGGTGTATAAAAAAATTTCTTTACTCTCCGGAGGACAACAACAGCGTGTCGCCATCGCTCGAGCACTCCTCAACTCCCCAACCCTCATCCTTGCCGACGAACCTACCGGTGCTTTAGACACAAAGACTGGTGACCAAGTACTCGAACTCCTTGCCGAAATAAGAAAAGAGTCAGGAACTACCATGATTATGGTCACCCATAATCGGGATGTTGCCCTCCGTGCAGATCGAATTATTGAACTCATTGACGGACAACTGTGCAAAGAAGTTTATCCCCAAAGAATTGGCAAAGAAGAAGCAGAAAAAATCCTTGAAGATCACGCGTGTAATATCGAGAACGTCAATACACTATAGAAGGAGGGAGAATATGGATAAAATTACCGAACTCCATGAAAAATTTACCCAAGAAGGCTACGCCCGTCTTTTAGGACTCCGGTTAGTAGAACTTCGTGAAGGCTACGCTCGGGTTACCATAGAAATTAAGCCGACGTTACAGAATATTTTCCATCATGTCCATGGAGGTGCTATTTTTTCCCTCATCGACGAAGCTTTTGAACTGGCTTGCAACTCTCATGTTGAGGACGCCGTGGCAATGAGTGTGACGGTAAATTACATTAGGGCTCCGCAAGGAACTACCCTCTCGGCAACCGCCCAAGAAATTGCCTTGACGCGGCGAACCGGCATATACGACATCACCGTGCATGACGAAAGCGATAGAGTAATCGCGGTTGCCAGAGCTTTATGTTATCGGAAAGAAAGCTTGCCGAAAGTCTCTCCGCCACCACTCTTCGCTTAAAAGAGGAAAAGATACCAAAAACACTGCAAAAATTCATTCTTCACTTACTTTACCCTGTCAACAATAAACCCTACGTCTCACTGAAAAAAAGAAACAATAGAAAAACGGGGTGAGACCACCCCGTGCATTACTCTTCTTCCCTCTCCCTCAACTTACTATCGAGCATGAGTAAACCGTTACCGCCTTCTCCGGTGAGTTTGAGCATGGCCAAAATCTCGGTGGGGTTCTTTTCTTCTTCCACTTGCTCTTCAATAAACCACTGCAAATGAACTTGCAAAGGATAATCGTTTTCCTCTTTGGCCATTTCGTAGAGTTTATTGATGAGAACGGTTACTTTCTGTTCATGCTCCAATACGGTGGTAAACATAGCCTGCAAAGAGGGATACTCCACAGGTGGTTTCTCGATGGCCTCCAAAACCACTCGTCCACCTCGGTCATTCACAAAATCATAGAGACGCATCGCATGGCCCAATTCTTCTTTTGCCTGCACTTTGAGCCAATGAGCAAAACCCTTGAGGTTCATTGACTCACATTGTGCTGCCATGGCCAGGTACAAATAACCAGAGTAGAGTTCGTTCTTAATTTGCTCGTTAATAGCTTGTTCTAAGCGCTTACTTAACATGTTTTTTCCTCCCTTCACGTTTGCGTTGATTTCCTTATAAACCCTTTACTGATTCACCGAATTCCCTTCCCAAGGCAATTATTTTTTGAAAATCCTCTTCCGTACCAGCACCTCGAAATTCAAAGCTTTGTACTATCTCCCAATCAAGTTGATGAGCCATTTTCTCAAACTCTCTCTTTGCACCTCCTGACCAACCAAAACTTCCAAAATAAAGCACCTTTTTATGCTTTAACTCCTTCCGTAAAGCCAAATCTAAAAGGTTTACCATGTAGGGGAAAAGCGCATTCTCGTAAGTTGGTGCTCCCACCACTACTCCTTTACTCATGAGGAGCGCAGGAAGAATATAACTACAGTGATTACGCCGCACGTCAAAGATTTCTACGCTTATCCCACTACTTGCTACTCCCTGAGCTAAAGCATCCATCATTGCCTCAGTATTGCCATACATTGAACCATACACCACGGTTACCCTCTTTTCTCCACCATTTTGAACGGAATTCGCCCAGGTACGATACAAATCTACAATAAGCGATGGTCTTTGCCGCCAGATGAGTCCGTGGGAAGGAGCAATAATAGAAACCTCAAGTGAAGAGAGCTTATCGATGGCTCGCAAAACCATAGGACTAAACTTTGCCACGATATTTGCATAATAGCGAAGCGATTCTCGCTTGTAAAATTCAAAATCGCTACACTCGTCATCAAAAATAGCTCCCTGTAAAGCCCCATAACCTCCAAAAGCATCGCAGGAAAAGAGTATTTGCGTATTGACTTCATAAGTCATCATGGTTTCCGGCCAGTGTACCATAGGAGTGAGATAGAAGCGGATTTTTTTCTCTCCAAGAGAAAGCTCTTCTCCATCTTTGACGACCTGTATTCGATCGTGAATGTTGTAAAAAGCGGAAACCATTTCTTTCGCTTGAGGAGAACAGAAGATGATTGCCTTCTCTGCCATCCGGAAGAGAATTTTGAGAATACCGGTATGGTCGGGCTCGAGATGATTCAAAACGATATAATCAATGGTGGCGATGTCGGTCAATTCTTCCAAGCGTCCCAGGTACTCGTCGACCTTTAAAGATTTTGCGAGATCAATAATCACCTTTTTTTCGTCTAAAAGCAGGTAAGAATTGTAAGAAACCCCCTCTTGAGTAATGGGCCATAAACCCTCAAAAAGGTCGGTGGTATGATCGTTAACCCCAATCCAATAGATTCCCGGCTTGATTTCTATCGAAGGCACGAACTCATCTCCTCCTTTCTTTTCTTTATTATAAACCATGTAGGGAGAATATTCTCAGAGTATTCGTCTTCAAGAAGTCTTCTCTCCACTTCCCGTACTTCAATTTGTTTTTCGAGGAAGCCAAGCACTTTTTCTCAAAATAGGCAAGTTACGCACCAAACTTTATTTCTTCTGGAAAAAAGAGGCTTTGGTTCGTTTACTCACCCGAAAACGGGATAAGTGACCATTGCTTGAAAGAAAGACGGAGTTATTTTCCCTTTCTCCTGGTGCGAGAGGCGGGAGTTGAACCCGCACGGGCTTTTACCCACTGGATCCTAAGTCCAGCGCGTCTTCCGTTCCGCCACTCTCGCCCATTCCATTGTAATAAGGTAGGCAAACTTTTTCAATGCATCTCGTTTTCACAAAAGATTCTCCTTTAAGAGGAGCTCGGCAATCTGGATCGCATTGAGCGCCGCTCCTTTGCGAAGTTGATCCCCCACAATCCATAGGTTCAAACCATTTTCACAGGAAATGTCTTCTCGAATCCGACCGACAAAACACTCATCCTTCCCGGCTACATAGAGAGGCATCGGATATTGACGCCGTTCGGGGTTATCAAAAACTTGTACGCCCGGAGCCTGAGAGAGGAGCTCTCGTGCTTTCTCTTGAGTAATCTTTCTCTCCGTCTCGATATTCACAGCGACAGAATGTGCCCGAAAAACAGGTACTCGCACACAGGTTGCCGTCACTCTGATTTCTGGGGCTTCCATAATTTTTCGTGTTTCCCAAACCATTTTCATCTCTTCCTTGGTGTAGCCATTGTCTAAGAAGACATCAATCTGGGGAATCAAATTGAAAGCAATCTGGTAGGGAAAAACTGAGGACACTAACTCCTTACCCTCAACGTAAAACCGCACCTGTTTCTCAAGTTCGCGCATTGCTTGCGCTCCTGCCCCCGAAGTCGCTTGGTAACTCGCCGCAACTACACGCTTGATTTTTCCATAGTCATGCAGAGGCTTGAGGGGAACAAGGGTAATGATGGTGGTACAGTTGGGATTCGCAATAATGAAGCGATTTTTATAGTCTCGTACCCGGTGGGGATTCACTTCGGGAACAACGAGAGGTATATCTTCTTCCTGGCGGAAAGCGGAAGAATTATCGATCACTACACACCCCGAAGAAGCAGCACAGGGAGCGAATTCTCGACTCACCGAAGCCCCAGCGCTGAAAAGAACAATGTCGATGCCTTTGAAGCTTTCCCGCTGTAAAACTCCGACGGGAATTTCCTCTCCCTGAAAGATAACTTTCTTCCCTCGAGACCGTTCTGAAGCTAACGGTTTCAATTCACCTACCGGGAAATTCCTTTCCTCGAGAATTCTGAGCATTTCCTGTCCTACTGCACCGGTCACTCCGACCACTGCTACTCTAAGAGTTTTCACGAAGGACCACCTCACCCTCTTCAAGAAATTCCTTGTGCAAAATTTGAACCGAATCCTCCACCCGATCACGAGGAATGAGACAAGAAATTCGTAAATTGGAAGTACTGATCATATCAATATTAACTCCGAGACGTGCTAAACCATCAAACATGCGATAGGCAATTCTTGGATTGCTTGCGATACCCGCGCCAACAATAGAAACCTTTCCCTTGCTATCATCAAACTTCGCTTCTCGAAAGGAAAGACATTCCTTGAGGCAATTGATCGCTTTCTGAGCTTTCCCTTCATCTTCTTTGGTAATGACAAAAGCAACGTCTTTTTCTGTCTCTCGACCCTCGCTTTGAATAATCATATCGATAAAAATCGAAAATTCTGCTAATACCTTAAAGATTAAGGCGGCTACTCCCGGCTGATTAGGAACCCCGAGAAGCACTACTTTCACCACATCTTTACTATGGGTTATCGCCTTTACCTTTACTTCTTCCATCTCGCTCACCTCTTCCACCCAGGTCCCCTCCTCCTCGGAAAATGTCGATCGGACATGAACCCGAACACCATATCGCTGAGAGAAATCAACCGCACGGAGCTGCAATACCTTGGCTCCTAAGTTAGCCATCTCTGACATTTCATCGTAAGCGATGCGAGTAATTTTCCTCGCCTGAGGAACAATGCGTGGATCAGCGGTAAACACACCGTTCACATCGGTGTAAATTTCACAAAAATCAGCCTTCAGAGCCGCAGCCAAGGCACAAGCGGTAGTATCGCTTCCCCCTCTCCCCAAGGTGGTGATATCCTCATTAGCGGTCTTCCCCTGAAAACCGGCTACCACCACCACCTTCCCATCGGCAAGGTAACGCAGTATTCTTTCGGTTTGAATGTGAAGAATTTTTGCCTTGGTATGGGCCTGCGTGGTGACAATCCCTGCTTGTCCACCGGTCAGAGAAACTGCCTGAACTCCCTCCTGGAAGAGAGCCATACCGAGGAGAGCAACCGAAACTTGCTCTCCCGTTGAAAGGAGCATGTCCAACTCCCTTTCGGGAGGCAGAGGACATAATTCCAAAGCCATAGAGAGGAGAGTATCGGTAGTTTTTCCCATTGCCGATACTACCACTACCAAACGGTGCCCCTCCTGCCAATACTTCTTCACCTTCCGCGCGACCAAGCGAATTCTTTCCAGGTCTGCTACCGAAGAACCACCGTACTTCTGAACAACGAGGCTCATAGCATTTGTACCTCAATTCCTTCTTTCATCCAACGCACCCGCTTGAGGGTGATTCCCTCCACACCATACGCCGAAAATATATCTTGCACATCCTTCGCTTCCTCTTCGGAGAGAGGGCGATGGAGAAAGAGAATAATCGTCGGACCGGAACCGCTGATCGCCGCATTTCCCAACCCTCTTCTCACTACATAATTTTTCACCTCAAAAAACCCTCGCACTTCCCTCCCCCGATAGGGCTCGTGAACGTAGTCTTCTAAAGCCATAAGAAAACCGGAGAGATCCTTCTCGAAGATACTTCCCAAAAGATAAGCAAGATGGGCAAGGTTAGAAACCACTTGATGACGAGGATATTCTCGAGGAAGAATTTGTCGCATTTTCTCGGTACTTAGTTTATAAGAAGGGATACAGAGCACCATTTCTACCTGGTCAAAGAAAGGGAATTTTCGGTAGTAAATCTTTCCCTCGGAGGGGAAAGCAATGGTAAATCCTCCCAGAAAGGCCGGCAGAATATTATCGGGGTGTCCTTCGATTTCTACTGCCAAGCGGATCATTTCTTCTTCCCTCAACACGTTCCCGGCCAAGAGGTTGGCAGTAACCACCCCCGCTACAATACAGGCTGCACTACTCCCCAAACCCCGAGCAATGGGAATTTCGTTCCACGCTTCGACATCGAAACCCATTGGGATATGTCCAATCGCATCCCAAGTTTTGTGAATGGTCTTGAAAAACAGGTTATCTTCGTTGGTGGCTACTGTCCCCTCACCTTCTCCCCGATGGATGAGGGAAAACCGTCCATCGTTTCTCTCTTTCACCCGCACGCGGTAGAAGAGACTCAACGCCATACCCAAAACATCGAATCCACAAGCAATATTCGCGGTGGTCGCCGGAACTTTTACTTCAAAGGTCATGTTTGTTCCTCACAAGCCCAAAATTTTGACTACTTCCTCTACCGAAGGAGCAACTTCTTCGATACTTCCCTCACATTGCTTCATGGCGATATCGGGGTCTTTTAGGCCATGTCCCGTGAGAACACACACCACCGTTTCCATCCCACGGAAAAATGCCTCTCTCGCTTTTTTCAACACTCCTGCTACCGAAGCCGCCGACGCCGGCTCCACAAAAATACCTTCTTCCTCGGCAAGTATTTTTTGAGCCTGGAGAATTTCCTCGTCGGTTACTGCCTCAATGAGTCCTTGTGATTCCTCTTTGGCAGCGATCGCTCCTTGCCAGCTTGCCGGATTCCCAATCCGTATCGCCGTGGCCACCGTTTGGGGATTGGCCACCGGTTTCCCGAGGACCAAGGGACAAGCGCCGGCTGCTTGAAAACCGAGCATTTTTGGTAGAGAAGTAATTTTTTTCCGTGTATACAGTTCTTTAAACCCTTTCCAGTAAGCAGTAATATTTCCTGCGTTCCCCACTGGAAGAGCTAAAAAATCAGGTACTCCTCCCAACCATTCCACTACTTCGAAAGAGGCGGTCTTTTGCCCCTCCAGGCGATAAGGATTCAGAGAATTCACCAAGGCTACCGGGTAATGAGAGGTAATAAAACGCACTACCTCGAGCGCCTGATCGAAGTTCCCTTGCACTGCTAACACTTGCGCTCCATGCATAAGAGCCTGAGAGAGTTTCCCGAGAGCAATCTTCCCCTGGGGAATGAGCACCACACAGTTAAGTCCAGCCTTTCGTGCATATGCCGCAGCGGACGCCGAGGTGTTACCGGTTGAAGCGCACATCACGATTTCTTTGCCGTCTTCTTTTGCCTTGGCAATCGCTACCACCATACCACGATCTTTAAAAGATCCAGTAGGATTCATACCTTCAAACTTAAAGAATAACCCTTTCACTCCCACCTTTTGTCTCAATCGCGAGGAAGGAATGAGAGGAGTGTTTCCCTCGTGCAAAGTGATAAGCGGCGTTTTTTTGGTAAGAGGCAAATAATCAGCGAAATATTCTAAAATCCCTGGCCAACGCAAATTCTCAAATCCTCCTTTTTGAGTCTTGATTTCCAATGTGTTATAGAATACCATAAAATGAAATGCCAGAGAAGCGTATTTTGTGCCTCACAAACGGATACGGTGAAGATTCTTTTGCCCAACTCATTTGTACGGCTCTCTTAGAAGAAATGGAGAACCAACACCTTCCCTTTCATCTCTCTCTCCTTCCCCTCATTGGTGAAGGACAGAGTTTCCAAGAGCTCTTAACCCAATATCCTGGGAGAGTGTCGCTCCTCCACCGTTCTCCCATCTTCCCTTATGAGGGAATCTACACTGGTAATTTTCTCACCCGTTTCTTTCGCTTTATGGTGGATATGACCCATGGAGGGTTCAAAAATATCCTCTTTATAGCCTCACTCCTTGGACACATGCGCAAAAAATCGGATCTCGTCCTCGTAGTAGGAGATGCCCTCCCTCTCCTCCTCGTCTATCTCTTCAATCGCCAAAAAGCATACTTCTTTGCCTGCACCCGCACTACCCTTCTTCGTCAAAAAGGTGCTCCCTACGAACGATTAGGACGTTTCAATGCTTTCGTTCTGCGTCATTGTGCTCACCGGGTATATACCCGCGATGAACCAACCGCTCAGTGGTTTCGAAGCTTAGGCATTTGTGCCACTTACCACGGATTTGTTGCACCTCGTTGGTGCGAAGAGAATCGTGACTCTACCACCGTTCTCTTCCTCCCCGGGCAACGGGGGGAATGGAAGAAAAACTTCCTCTTCCTCGCTCAAGTCATCACTCAATGTCCGGATCTCTGGCGATCCCTTACCCCCCACTTTGCCTTTTCTTCCAAGCTCTCCCCATCAGAAATTCGCGTGCTCATTCAAAGTGTCGGCCAAATGCTCTCTCCCTCCACTTTTCTCCTGAATGGGGCGATCGTTTCGTGGAGTCACGGCGATTACTTTACCCATCTTCCTCAAACTGCGGTGGTAGTTGGTTTCGCCGGAACAGCCCTGCACTATGCAGCATACCTTGGCATTCCTTGTCTCAGACCCTATCTTGGAAACGATGCCCGGTTGTATTCCCACTCTTCTCGGTGTCGACAAAAGCTCATCCTCGGTGAAGCACTGATTGATGGGGGGAGTACTCTCGAAGAAACCGTTCTGCACTTACGTGAAGCGCTCTCCAATCTCTCTCATTTTCGTGAACGAGCCAAAAATTTTAGCAGGAGAGTTTGGCAAAAAAGGGGAGACGGAGCAAAAAACATTGCCCAAGAATTGGTTAGCATTCTGCGCACTCTCCCTCAACACCAAGATAGAACACCTGAGCTTCTCTACTCTCGTAGCGGTAGATAGTAATCCCCTTGCATTGGAGCTCATGGGCAAGAAGGTATATTTGGGAAACATCTTGAGAGGTGGCATCTTTGGGAAGATTAACCGTTTTTGACACCGCATTATCCACATATTTCTGAAATACAGCCTGCATCCGGACATGAAACTCGGGTGGAATCTCAAGAGCAGTCAAGAGGAGCCTGCGCAATTCCTCGGGAATTTCTTCCATTCCCTCTACGGTCCCCTTTTCTAAGATGCGCTCCTTGATCTTCTCGGTAACCCTATATTGACTCAAAATCTCTTTTAAAAAGGGATGTATTTCGACAAGTTCGGTACCTCCCAAGATGTAGCGACGAAATGCTAAGGCGAAGAGTGGCTCAATACTACTCGAACACGAAGCAATCAAGCTGATTGAGCCAGTGGGAGCAATCGAAAGGAGGGTAGCATTACGCACCGGGAAATTTTTCTTCGCCCACATGCTCCCCTCGTAATGGGGAAAAACACCTCTTTCTTCCGCCAGGTGATGAGAAGCTAATCGAGCTTGCAAGGAGATAAAGTGCATTACCTCTTCTGCAATCTTGAGCGCTTGATCGCTATAATAGGGAATACCGAGTTCGAGCAACATATCGGCGAATCCCATAACCCCAAGACCAATTTTGCGATTTCCCTTCACCATTCTCTCAATAGTGGGCAAAGGGTACCGATTGACATCGATTACGTTGTCTAAGAAACGAACCGCCTTCCAAACCACCTCTTTGAGCTTGGGATAATTGATTTTTCCCCTCTCTACGAACCGCGCCAGGTTGATGGATCCCAAATTACACGCTTCGTAGGGGAGCAAAGGAACTTCCCCACAAGGATTCGTCGCCTCAATACGTCCCAAAAGAGGAGTGGGATTATCTCGATGAATACGATCCAGGAAAATCATCCCTGGCTCTCCATTACGCCATGCACTTTCCGCGATGGATTCAAAAAGATTTCTCGCGTTGACCGTACGAACCACGGTGCCATTTCTGGGATTGATGAGTTCCAAACGATCGCCTTTTCTCACTTTCTCCATTTCTTCATCGGTAACAGCGACAGAAAGATTGAATTTCTCAAAAAATCCTGGTTTCTCTTTTGCCCGAATAAACTCTTCAATGTCGGGGTGATTGAAGCGCAATATACCCATATTTGCCCCACGTCTTTTTCCACCCTGTTTCACTACGTCAGTAGCAACATCGAAAATACGCATAAAAGAAACTGGTCCCGAGGATCTCCCTCCAGTACTTGCTACACGATCCCCCTTGGGGCGAAGGTGTGAGAAATTAAAACCCGTCCCTCCTCCTGATTTGTGAATGAGCGCCATTTCTTTGAGGGCGGTAAATATTGAGTCGATAGAATCATCCACCGGGATGACAAAACAAGCTGCCAGTTGACCCAAGGGAGTACCGGCATTCATCAGCGTTGGCGAGTTGGGAAGGAAGAGAAGCTCGCTCAGGAGAGCAAAGAATTCTTGCTCTATTCTTTCTTCGTCTTTGCCATAATTTACTTCGACTTGAGCAACGGCTCTGGCTACCCGCCTCATCATCTCTCCTGGGGTCTCAAGAACCTTTCCTTCTCCATCCTTAAGGAGGTAACGCTCCTCTAACACTTGAATAGCATGGAGAGAGAGTTTAAGATCGTCTTTGACCCCAAAAAGTCGCCATTTCGCTTCGCGAAGCTTCTTTCGCTCTTCACGGTAAAGAATGTAAGCTTTGGCGACTTCGGTAAATCCTTCCTTCATCAATACTTCTTCAACCACATCCTGTACTTCTTCAACCGTGGGAAAAGGGGTAGCAATACGCTGAGACAAAGTCTCCACTACTTTTTGTGCCAACCTTTCAGCCAGAGAGAAATCTCTCTTCCCACAAGCAAGGAGGGCCTTAGCAATGGCTTGGGCAATTTTCGCCGGGGAAAACTCCTCAAGAGTACCATTCCTTTTCTGAATACCCTCTATTTTCATCGATACATCTCCCTCACCCATTGCAAGAATTCTTCAGGTTGGCGAAAAAGCCACTGAGCTTTAATTTCCTGCGCTTTTTCCCGATGGAAAGAATCCCATAGAACCAATGCGAAAGGCACCCCTGCGCCCTGTGCAGCTTGAGCATCTAAGGGGGAATCTCCAACATACAATGCGTGTGAGGGTTCTATGTGAAAAGAAGACAAAATTTTCAACACACCGTCCGGATAAGGCTTTGCTCTCTCCACCTCATCGCCACAGAGAATGCAATCAAAAAGTCCATGAATATTGAGCTTCTCTACCGTCATCGTGGCACTTTTCCTCCCCTTAGAGGTAAAAAGGGCTTGTTTTACCCCTCTTTGTCGCAAAAAAGCGATAGCTTCAAAAACAGGAGTAAATACCGTTACCAATTCTTGATGCTTACTCTCATAGAAAGCGTAAAACTCTCGCAGGGCATCGTCCTTTTGATCTTGACCAACAATTTTTTCGATCACTTCATCCTCAGGAGGTCCATAGAGACTCACGATCTCTGCCGGGGTCATTTTACGTCCGGTATACTTTTCCGCCACCCAAGAGAATGCCCCCCACAAGAGGGGGGAAGTGCCCACTAAGGTGTTATCGAGATCCCAAATGAAAAGTCTAAACATGCGCCGACTCCTTGATAATGTCTCTTACCTGTTCGAGGAGGATGTGCATATGCTCGTCCGTTCCGATCGTAATGCGCAGAGCATCAGGCCACTCGGGGAAATAGCGGACCAAAATCTTCCTCTTCTTGAGTTCTTGGTAAAGAAAGTAGAGGTCCATATCCCCTCTTTTCACCATGACAAAATTAGCACAAGAGGGATAGACAAAAAATCCCAGTTCTTCCATGGCTCGAGAAAACCACAAGCGGGTCTCTTTGATTCGCTCGATATTACGTAGAGCGTACTCCATGTCCTCCAACGCTGCTTTAGCACCAATCTGAGAGAGAACATTCACATTATATGAGTCTTTCGCCTTGAGAATTTCCCGTACCACTTCGGGATGGGCAAAGAGAAAACCGATCCTCAAACCCGCCAAGGAGAACGACTTTGAAAGGGTTCGCACGATGAGGAGATGGGGAAAACGCGCAAGGAGCGAGAGAGCATTGGAAGGAGCAAAATCGACGTATGCTTCGTCAAGCACTACAGGGCTCGAAGTCTCCCGCAATAACCTCTCGATTGCCTCTAAGGAGACATAAGTCCCGGTTGGAGAATTGGGATTACAGAGAATTTTGAGCGGTACACGTGCCCGCACAAACTCTTCCGGGAGAGAAAAATCACCGGGAAAAGGAATTTCCCATGGTTCTGCCTCTTGCAGCAAAGCTAAGGTGCGATATAAGGTATAAGTGGGAAAAGGATATGCCACCCGGTCACCCTTTCCCAGGAAAACCCGAAAGATGAGGTTGAGGAGCTCATCTGAACCATTGCCCACTACAATCCATTCCCGTGGTACACCGTAGTATTTCTCAGCACCCACCCTGACCATTTCACTCAGAGGATGAGGATACCGTGAGAGCGCCAAAGGAGTAGCAAGAAAATCACAAATAGCCTTGATAATTTTCGGTGAAGGAGGATAGGGGTTTTCGTTGGTATTGAGCTTTATGTACCCCTCCTCCTCGGGTTGTTCACCGGGAACATATCCTTCCATTTTGCGAATAGCTTCCCGAAAGAGAATCATCTTTTTCCCCCTTTTCCCATTGCTTTGAGGATTTGGGTGCTTCTCCCTGTCGGATCATACAAGGTGTACACACCAGTGAGATTACGAAAATAACCCTGAAAATCTAAGCCGTATCCAACCACATACACGTCGGGAATTTCAAAGCAGAAATAATGGACATGAACCTCTGCTATTCTTCGTGCGGGGCAGCTCAAAAAACTGCATACCCGTATGCCTCGAGGAAATCGCTTCTCCAAGGTACGCACCAGGAAATTAACGGTTAAACCGGTATCGATAATATCTTCGATAATGAGGACATCTTTCCCCGCTAAAGGGATATCGACATCCATTTCGATTTCGACTCTCTGTAAACCCGGTCTAAACGGGGAGAGGGACATAAAGTCGATGTCGAAAGGAATGGAGAGTTCCCGGGTAAGATCTACGGCAAAATACACCGCTCCCCGTAAAATCACCACCAAAACTGGTTTTTTCCCGACATAATCCCCACTAATACACCGGCCCACTTCTTTTACTCGTTTTTGGACTTCCTCCGGGGTAAAGACCAAATCTCCTAAGCGTGGTGGTTCGTTCATTTCCGTCCTCCAAATTTCCGCACAATGTGTTCATAATCGCGTGCATAGATAATCTTTATCTTCACATCGGGGTACAGTTCCTTCAGGCGACGCACTTTCTTATTCTTCTTCCAGGTCAATTTTTGCTTCTGGGTAGTTAACTCAATGAAGAGGTCGAAATCAGGAAGGTAGAAATCGGGGGCAAAGGCTTCCACCACATTCCCCTCCTCATCCCACACCAAGGGAAAGGTACGAGGCTCATATAACCAACGAATACCATAAAAATCAAGAATCCGGGCAAAATCCTCCTCTGAAGGATGGGAGAAAAATACACGTTCTTTGAGAAAATTTTTCTCTTCGAAGAGTGATCGTTGTTTCACAGGTACCGACGGCACCTTATTTGTTGCTCTCCGCATCGCCTCTATGATTAGAGTGTATGCCTCCTCAATGTGATAAAAACTGGTATTGAGAACCAAATTGTAATAGAGTGGATTCTTCCAATCGATGCCAAAATTCCGCATTAAGAATCGTTCTCGTTGCATATCTTGTTCAGCCAAAATGCGCGAAGCAGTAGCTCGATCTTGATTATATTTTTCGGCAATTCTCTGGATACGAATTTCAATCGGGGCAACAACCAAAATATGAAAGGCGGAATCGAGTCCCTCAAGGATTCGTTGCCCACCCCGCCCTAAAAGTATGAAGCCTCGTTTCTCAGCCTTCTCCCTGAGAAAGGTTCTGACCGTCACCATCCACTCTTCTTGTTCTTTCTCCTCAAGGGGTGGTTCAACGGGAAGCTCGGTATTCCATTCCCGAAGAAGCGCTACCCACCCTTCTCGATCAATGATCTCAAAGGCTAATTTCTTAGCGAGCCTCAACGCGATTTCGTCACCTAAGCTCTCTACTTCTCGGGAAATGGTAATAATGGAAAAATCGCCCACTTTATTTTCACCGGCTTTTATTATACTATGGAGGGGAGAAGAGAAATAGCCTCAGTGCAGAAAGGATGTTTGAAAATATGCGTAAAGGAGTTCTCATTTCTTGTCTCCTTCTAATGGTCGTTTTTGTTATCTCGTTTTCTGCTCCTGCCCAAGAAAAACTCCTCATTGCCGATTACCTCGAGGAAGCTTTAACTCCTCTTCTCGATTTCTTCCAAAATCTCGGTTACTCTGCCGTTTCCCTTTCCTCACCTTTGCCTCCAATAGAAGACTTGAAAAACGACCAATACCGGAAAGAATTAGCCCTGCAAGGAAACCTTCTCCTCATTCTCTATGAGAGAGATTCTCTCCTTTTCGCCGAATTGATCGACCTTTCTCTCCAAAAAGAGATTATGGCTCTGGTGAGAAAAAAAGAAGATAGAGAAGAACTGGTACAAGGAATCAAGACAAAATTGACTCAAATCTGGAACATAAAGCCGGAGACGAGAATTATTTTCCCCCGCGAGGAACGCGGTCAATGCTTTCTCGTTACCTCTGACCTGAGCGGAAAAAAGCAAAATATCCTCCATGTTACTGAACTTGGATCGATAGAGGATCTCTCGGTCAGTCCTGATGCACAGCATATCGGTTTCATCATGAATCACGGGTATAGAAAAGCGTTATATCTCCTCCATCTGAAAAATAGACAATTATCTCTCCTTACTCCCTGGGAATGGAATGATTCCTCCTTTTCTTTCGCCGAAAAAGAGCGTAAAATCCTTTTCGTCTCGGAGGGAGAAACGGAGAAGGGAATCTTTACCATGAACATGGATGGCTCGTCGCGAACGATCCTTTTATCGAAAGATAACCCCGTGGATTCTCCCTCATTATCTTCTGATGGACGTCAACTCATTTACTGCGAACTCGTCAATGGACAATGGCAACTCAAGATCAAAGACATGTGGAGTGAAAAAGAATGGGTAGTAGATTTTCCCGGACATATCTTTCAACCAGTCTTCAGCCATGATGAAAAAAACATTCTTTTCATCGGGGAAACGAATGGAATTCAAGACCTGTACTCTTATCAAATTGCAGAACAGAATTTCACCCGTCTCACGATCGATAATTTCCCCAAGGCACATCCATCGCCCTCCTCTGATGGTCGATGGATTGTTTTTCGAGCACAAAAGGAACATAAAAACTGGGATATCTTTCTCTTTGACCGTTCGCGAAAGCTTACCCATCGCCTTACCTCCTCACTTGCCCAAGAAGGAAACCCGGTTTTCTTTCCCTACCCTACTCACTAAACTTATGATATAATGCGTAAAAATGTGCTACCGAGAGAAAATAATCAAAGAAATTATTATTTCCGTGATGGTGACTCTCCTGGTAGGATCTACGCCGTTTGCTTCTGCTTCTCTGCGCAAACTCCCTCCTACCACTCTCTATACCCTTCAAGGAGAGGAAAAAAGCTTACCCTCTTCTTCGTGGGCAGTTTTGTACTTCTTTCCTCCTGACTGTTGGTCATGCTTTACCGAAATCGCCAAACTTCACAACCAAATTCAAGGCGAAAGGGACCTTCTTTTCTTCCCCATCTGTATCGACTGTGACTGGAAAAAAATGAAAAATCTCCACGATAGCTTTGCCGAAAACATCAAATTATATTTCCTCCCTTCTCTCGAGCAGGCAATTTTGGGAATATGGGGCAAAACTACCGTTTTTTTGGTTTCCCCAAGTGGGAAGGTTGTGCGGCGGTGGGATCGTCCCCAAATAAATGTGGAGGAAATTAAGGGACTTCTCGCCTCTGCTACTTACTCACCAAGATCTTCGGAAAAAAAACTAAAACCGTCCTGCAGTTCGACGCTCTGTGAGTAGCGAGTAAATTCATCAATCCTCACCCAAATACGCTTTCCTCACCCGTTCATCGGAAAGAAGTTGCTTCCCTTCTCCTTGGAGGGCAATCTTCCCCGTTTCCAGCACATAACCATAGTGAGCTACTTCCAATGCCGCTTTCGCGTTTTGTTCAATGAGTAAAATGGTCACTCCTTGCTGGTTTAAAGCTTCAATGATATGGAAAATCTCTCTGACGAGAAGCGGTGCCAAGCCTAACGATGGTTCATCCATCATGAGAAGACGCGGACGAGACATTAAAGCTCGTGCAACTGCTAACATTTGCTGTTCTCCACCACTTAAGGTTCCCCCTTTCTGCCAAGTCCGTTCCTGGAGACGAGGAAAAAGAGTAAAGATCCACTCTAAATCTTTCTTTATCCCTTCGAGATCTCGCCGAGTGTACCCACCTAAAAAGAGATTCTCCATGACGGTAAGATTGGGAAAAATTTTCCTTCCTTCGGGAACCATAACCACACCGAGCTCAACCACTCGATGGGAAGCCTCCCCGGTAATATCCTGATCTAAAAAGCGTACCATTCCTTCACGCGGACGCACCAAACCAGAAATGGTCCGCAAAGCAGTACTTTTCCCCGCACCGTTAGCACCGATGAGAGCAACGATTTTGCCCGCTTGAACTTCAAGGGAAATTCCCTTGAGAGCATGAATTCCACCATAGAAGACATGCAAATTCTCCACCCTTAAGATGGTAGTGTTTTCCTTCATTGTGCCTCTGCCCCCAAATAGGCCTCAATAACTCTGGGATTATTCCTAATTTCTGAAGGAGTACCCTCGGCAATCTTAATTCCGAAATCCATTACCGCCACACGCTCGCAAATACCCATGACTACTTTCATGTCGTGTTCGATCAGAAAAATCGTTAATTCAAAATCCCGACGAATGCGTTGGATAAACTCCATAAGTTCTCGTGTCTCTTGAGGGTTCATGCCAGCAGCAGGTTCGTCTAAAAGCAAAAGTCGAGGGTGAGTCGCCAAAGCGCGAGCAATTTCCAAGCGCCTCTGTTGTCCATAGGGTAGAGAAGAGGCTTTTTCACGAGCGAAGTTACCTAAGCCTACCGCCTCTAACAGTGAATACGCTTCTTCTCGAATACGTCGCTCTTCTTTCCTGGAACGAGGGAAGCAAAACATGGGGGATAGAAAAGAATAACTGGTTCTCACATGAAAAGAAACCAAAACGTTTTCCAAAGCACTCAAGTCCCCAAATAACCTGATGTTCTGAAAGGTACGGGCTATTCCTAAAGCAGTAATTCGATCCGGTGAAAGACCGGTAATCTCCCGACCATCGAACCATACCTTTCCTCTCGTTGGGATATATTGTCCGCTTACCAGATTAAACACTGTAGTCTTCCCTGCACCGTTCGGTCCGATGAGACCCACTAAATCTCCCCGGTATATCGTTAAAGAAAAGTCATTGACTGCCAAAAGTCCCCCGAAGGCAATAGTTAAGTTTTCAAGATGTAGAATCCTCTCATGATTGTCCACCATGAGCTCTTTTCCCCCACCACAGTATTCGAGAAACATGCTGCCAAGATAATTCCTGACGACCAAAAAGTCCTCGACGATAAAAAATCATTAAAATCACCAGTATCGCTGAAAACACCACCATTCTCATCCCTGGAATGCCCGGAAAGGTCCAAGAACCGATGACATGAGGTGCTTCTACCTCCCGCAAAAGTTCTTGGAGAAAAGCAAAGAGAACGGCCGTGATGGTAGAACCAGTAATGCTTCCCAATCCTCCTAACACAATAATAATGAGTAAATTAAAGGTCATGGAAAAGGTAAAAAGCGTAGGAGAAATAGTACTAATGAGGGTCACAAACAACCCTCCTGCAACCCCGGCAAAAAAGGCACTCAAGGCAAAAGCCAAAAGTTTGTGACGAAAGAGATTAATACCCATCGCTTCCGCAGCAACTTCATCTTCCCGAATTGCTTTTAAAGCTCTCCCAAAACTCGAGTTCACCAAGTTCTTCACCAGAAACACCGTCCAAAATGCCCAATTCACCGTCCACCAGAGGTTAGTATACTCCGGTATTCCTTTAATTCCCAAAGCACCATTGGTGAGAGGGATAAGATTATTGGCTAAAACGATGATAATCTCACCAAAACCGAAAGTAGCAATGGCTAAATAGTCTCCTCGCAAACGCAGGGTGGGAAAACCGATTAAAATTGCCCCACCTGCGGCAAGAAGCCCGCCGAGGAGTAAAGCGAAAATGAAAAGAGCGGGAGGAAAACTAAAGGAATTGAAAGGCCAAATGAGTGGTTGGAGGAAGTAAACCTCCTGCTTTTGTACTACCGGAAGCATGAGTAAAGCTACAGTGTATCCACCGATGGCCATAAAGCCATTGGGACCCAAAGAGAATTGACCGGTAATACCATTCACGAGATTATAAGCAACTGCAGCAATAACATAGATACACGCCGTGTTAAAAATCCTGACCAAATAGGCATTGAGATACCGTTGAGCTAACCATACACCAACCATCAAAAGAACGAAGAGGACAAAGGTGAAAAGAAGCTCTCGCGTCTCTCGAGTAAACATTGTCTATACTTTCTCCTTGAGGGTTTCCCCCATGATTCCACTGGGTTTTACCAAAAGAAAGATAATGAGTAGCGCAAAAACAAAAGCATCTCGATACCCAGTGAGGTTCGGGAAAAACGCTACAATCATAATTTCGGCCAAACCGATGATAAACCCTCCAATCATAGCCCCAACTACATTGCCAATGCCTCCTACTACTGCTGCAGTAAAAGCCTTCCACCCAGGAAAAATACCCATGAGAGGGTTGATTTGGGGATATTTACACGCCCATAATACTCCTCCAATTCCGGCCAACGCCGATCCCAAAGCAAAGGCGTAGAGAATCACCCTATCTACATTGACCCCCATGAGTCTCGTTGTCTCCATATCCTTGGAAACCGCCCGCATAGCCATACCCAGCTTCGTGCGATACACGAGGTAGAACAAAACGAGAAGCACCGCAATGCTGATGAGCGGTACCCAGAAAGTCACACCTTGAATACGTGCTCCCGCAATGAAATACACATTTTTCATAAGTTCCGGACGAGGAAACCCCTTAGGACGCGCTCCTACTGTCACTAACCCCAAGTTTTCGATAAAGAAGGAGACCCCTACTGCGGTAATCAGGGCAGAAATACGAGGGGCGTTGCGAAGGGGACGATACGCTACTCGCTCAATCGTGACCCCGACAAGAGCACATAATCCTACTCCAATGAGCACTGAAATCCACCAAGGGAGCAAAAAAATACCAATCATGAAAAAGGCGAAATAAGTTCCCAACATAAAAACATCACTATGGGCAAAGTTAATGAGACCCAAAATGCCATATACTAAGGTATATCCAATGGCTAAGAGAGCGTATAAACTACCCACCGAAACACCATTCATCAACTGTTGGAAAAAGGTCGTCCAAGTCATTCCTTTTCTCGTTTCTCCCTGCGGGGAATGCCCCGCAGGGATGGTATTATCTTATTCTACGACAACCGTCTTTACAAATTGGAACTTTCCACCTTCCACTTTCCGTACTACTACCGGCTTTATTGCATCACCGTTTTCAATGGTAACCTTCCCCGTCACGACATCGAGGTCAGCAGTATCTTCTATGAAGTCACGAATTCGGGACGGATCAAGAGAGCCAGCCTGCCGAATAGCGTTGACCAGAATGAGATACGCATCTGCTCCTAAGGCTCCAAACATGTTGGGATCCTTACCGTACTTCTCTTTATAGAGATCGATATATTTCTGACCAACTTCGTTAAGACCCTTCGTTGCATCCCAAATAGCGGTGTGATAGAGCCCTTCCACTGCATCCCCGCCGACACTGAATAACTCTGGTGCATCAGCACCATCGGCAGAAAGAATGATCCCCTCAAATCCCAGATCTCTTGCTTGACGAGTAATCAAAGCAATTTCAGTGTAGTAGTTCGGCACATAGAGAATATCGGGATTAGCATTAATAATCGTGGTGAGTTGGGCCGAAAAGTCTTGATCACCAGTTTTACAGTTTTGTTCTACAATGATACTCCCACCACGCTTCGTGAATTCCTCCTTAAAGAAATTCCCCAAAGCAACGCAGTAATCTTGAGCAATGTCGGAGAGAATTGCGGCAGTATTCGCCTTGAGATCTTCACGAGCAAACTGTGCTGCTGCAGCAGCCTGATACGGATCAAGGAAGCAGGCTCGAAAAACAAATTTTTTCCCTTGGGTAACTAAAGGATTGGTAGCGGTCGCAGAAATCACCGGGATCTGTTTTTCCTCGCAAACCGGCCCTACTGCCAACATACTTCCGCTAATAGCCGGTCCAAGCATTGCTACAACTTTCTCCTTATCAATGAGACGAGTTGCAGCATTCGCTGATTCTACTTTGTCACTCTTATTATCCACCAAGACGAGCTCAATCTTTTTTCCATCTACCTCGTCACCCACGATTTCTCGAACTAAATTGACTCCCTCCCAAATCATCTGCCCATAGGCTGCCACTGCTCCCGTCATTTCCAAATTCGCCCCAATGCGGATGACCTCTTGCGCTCCGACGACTCCTACTTCAAGAACCAAAACCGTTACCACTAACCACTTCACTATTGGTTTCAAAAAGCATTCCCCCTTTCTCCATTCTTGGAGTAAAAGTAACACTCCCTTACCGACTTGTCAATTACTGACCAAACAATAAGCGATATGCAAGGTATTCGGGTAGACCGACATGCAAAATCTTTTCCGCTGCTTTCTCTACAGGATAGTCTATACGCTTGATCTCAAGACATTGTCCTTGAGTATCATAAAGACCGAAACTCGCCTGCGGATTACCATCGCGGGGTTGTCCGACACTTCCACAGTTGATGAGGTACCTACAAGAAGACGAAAAATCGAGTCTTCCCCCTGCGAGGAAAGAAATTCTTTTCACTTCGCCATATTCTGAGTAAACATATGCTTCCGCTAAATGGGTATGCCCAAAAAAGCAGAGCGAAAAGGAAAACTGCTCAAAGATGGTCTTTGCGGTGGTAAGGTCGTAAACGTACTCTCCCACCGGGTCTCGTAAACTGCCATGCACCCAAAAAGCCCCATGATGACCGAATTGTTGAGGTAAGGAACGTAAAAAAGCTACACTTGAAATACTCAAGCGTTCTTTCGTCCAGAGCAAAGCCTGCGCTGCCTGAGGGTTAAACCACGAAAGAGGAAAAACGCCTAAAAAGGCGGCTTCATGATTACCTAAAACTGCCTTCCCCCTGTGGCATACGACCCATTGTACACATTCTTCGGGTTGTGCCCCGTATCCGATCATATCCCCCAAAACTACAATTTCATCCACCTCGAGATAGGGAACAACACTCGATAAGGCGTCGAAATTTCCATGGATATCGGAGAGAATGGCAATTTTCAAATCACTTCAGAGACCCCTTGATACGCATAATGCTTACTATGGCCGATCGGGCTAATTCATCCAGTTTGAGATTGATGTACTTAATAGTCTCTTCAAGGCTGGGGATGAGAACGTATTCCAAGGCATTCACCCGGCGGCGGGTTTTCTCAATCTCCACCGCCAAGAGTTCGATGGTTTTTTCTGCCTCAGCCAATTTTACCAACAGCGATAAAACATGGAAAAAAGATCCAAAAGCAGCGTCGATCTCTGCAGGGGTAGTGACTAAGCTATAGGTGTATGGATTCCCTTCAACTTTCACTTCAAAATGAGGAATCCTTACCCCGGTAATACGTCTTGTAGTCACCTCTAAAACCAATTTCTGCTGGGAAAAGACAGTGATTAAATCTTTGTCTTCTTCCGAAAGCATTAATGCAGCTTTATTTTGCGCTTCAAAGGCACGCACTACCTCACGCTCAATTTGCTGGCGGAGATGAGCATTTTCTCGGACTACCCGTACAAAATCCTGAATGAGGGCATCCAACTTATCTTTGAGGAGTTTGTGGCCCCTCCGCGCTACCGCCAGGCGATTCTTGAGCTTCATCAACTCCATGCGATTCGGGTTAACGTTAAGCCTCATGAGTCCCTCCCACCACACCTTCTATGGTCTTCCGATCATAAAATTGGGTGAGATAAGCATCGCGAATCCTCTTGAGCTCTTCACGAGGCAACATTCGCAAGAGATCCCAACCGATATTGAGGGTTTCATCAATACTCCGATCTTCATACTCACCCTGCTGGACAAATCTCTCTTCAAATTTTTCGGAGAACTTCATGTACAATCGATCGAGCTCAGTCAAAGAGGCCTCTCCCAAAATGGTAGCAAGCTCTATTGCTTCACGCCCCCGCGCATAAGCAGCAAAAAGCTGATTGGCCACATCGGAGTGGTCCTCTCTCGTTTTCCCCTTGCCAATACCTTTATCCCGTAGACGGGAGAGCGAAGGTAATACATCGATGGGTGGATAGATACCTTTGCGATGGAGTTGACGACTGAGAATGATCTGCCCTTCAGTAATGTATCCAGTCAAGTCAGGAATAGGATGGGTTTTATCATCCTCGGGCATAGTGAGAATAGGGATTTGAGTAATAGACCCCTTTTTGCCCCGGATTCTCCCTGCTCGTTCGTACATGGTTGCCAAGTCGGTGTAGAGATACCCCGGGTACCCCCTTCGTCCGGGAACTTCTCGCCGAGCAGCAGAGATTTCTCGAAGAGCTTCACAATAGTTCGTCATGTCGGTGAGAATGACCAAAACTTGCATGTCCATCTCAAAGGCCAAAAATTCCGCCGCGGTGAGCGCCATGCGTGGAGTAATGATGCGTTCTACGGCTGGGTCGTTGGCCAAATTAATGAAAAGCACCGAACGCTCAATAGCCCCTGTAGTTCGCAATTCAGAAATAAAATAGTTTGCTTCTTCAAAAGTGATACCCAAAGCCCCAAATACCACGGCAAATTTTTCTTCCTCTCCCAACACCTTAGCCTGACGAGCAATTTGCGCAGCAAGACGGGCATGGGGAAGACCTGAACCGGAAAAAATGGGAAGCTTCTGACCTCTCACCAAGGTATTGAGACCATCGATAGCCGAAACACCGGTTTGGATAAAGTCGGTAGGGTAATCACGCGCTACAGGGTTAATAGGATTTCCATTAATATCCAAACGAGCATCAGGGACAATCTCCGGTCCACCATCAATAGGAATTCCCGATCCATTGAAGATGCGTCCCAGAATGTCCGGTGCTACGGAGAGCTCCATAACCCGACCCAAGAATCGAACACTACTCTGCCCGATTCCGATCCCTTCTGTTCCTTCGAAAACCTGCACCAAAGCCTTCCCTTTACTAGTCATTAACACTTGACCACGACGGGTCGCACCATCTTGTAGCTTAATTTCGACGATTTCCATGTAGCGAGCATCTTCCACTTGTTCAACTGCCAAAAGCGGCCCTGCAATCTCTGAAATGGTCACAAACTCTTTATACATTGCTTTCGACCTCACCCTTCAGTCTTGCCTCTAATTCCTCTTGAATATCAAGAGCAAGTTGTTCGATCTTTCCCAATTCCTCTTCAGGAATATATTTCGCCCGGGCAATCCGCTCTCGAGCCGGGATGTGGAGCACTTCCTTGAGAGGCAATCCCTTCTCTAAGGCTTTCAAACCTTCATGGTAATAGGTGAGACTGACCTTCAAAAGAAGATATTGCTTCCGCAAAGAAGTGAAAGTATCAAGTTCATGGAAAGCATTCTGTTGCAGGAAATCTTCTCGGATGGAACGAGCTATTTCCAGGATGAATCGGTCACGAGAAGAGAGAGATTCCACACCGACAAGCCTTACGACCTCTTCTAATTCTGCCTCTTGCTGCAGAATCTTCATCGCCAAGGTGCGATTCTCCACAAAATCAGAGGCAACATTTTTTTTCCAAAATTCTTCTAAATGTGAGATGTACAAAGAGTAACTCACCAACCAGTTAATAGCCGGAAAGTGCCGCTTGTAAGCCAATTTATCTTCAAGACCCCAAAAAACCTGAACTACTCGGAGGGTATTCTGGGTTACCGGTTCAGAAAGGTCACCACCCGGAGGGGAAACCGCGCCGATAACACTGAGAGATCCTGCACGATCATCGCGTCCCAGGCATTTTACTTTACCAGCTCGCTCGTAAAAACTAGCAATTCGGCTCCCCAAATACGCAGGGAATCCTTCGTCACCCGGCATCTCTTCTAATCTTCCAGAAATTTCTCGCATTGCTTCTGCCCAACGAGATGTGGAGTCCGCCATCAAAGCAACCTTATAACCCATGTCCCTAAAGTATTCCGCAATGGTGATACCGGTATAAACCGAGGCTTCTCGAGCAGCAACCGGCATGTTGGAAGTGTTAGCAATGAGCACCGTTCGTTGCATTAACGGTTCGCCGGTGTAAGGATCGATCAATTCGGGGAATTCCATTAATACATCGGTCATCTCATTTCCCCGCTCTCCACAACCGATAAATACGATCACATCCGCATCGGACCACTTTGATAACTGGTGCTGTACTACCGTTTTACCACTCCCAAACGGTCCGGGAATACACGCTACCCCACCCTTAGCGATAGGGAAAAAGGTGTCAATAACTCGTTGTCCGGTAATGAGAGGTTCGTTGAGGTTAAGCTTTTGCCGATAGGGACGAGGAGTACGAACCGGCCACCTTTGCATCAGAGTAAGAGGACGGTCAACCCCATCCTGATGAATCACAGCAACCACTTCTTCTACCGTAAAAGACCCTTCGTGAACTTCTTTCACTACCCCTGCTACCCCTGGAGGAATCATGATTTTGTGGACAATGGTCTTCGTTTCTTGCACCTCGCCTAAAATATCTCCTGCTTCTACGGTCTCTCCAGCTTTTACGAGAGGACGAAACACCCACTTCTTGGCACGATCGAGGGCAGCTGCCTCTACGCCTCGCGCGATAAAGTCACCAAATCCCTCGCGGACTTTTTCCAAGGGTCGTTGCGTTCCATCAAAGATGCTTCCTATTAAACCCGGACCCAACTCCACACTCAAAGGCTCAAAAGTCGATTCGACAGGTTCTCCGGGGCGGATTCCCGCAGTCTCTTCATACACTTGAATAGTCACCCGGTCTTCATGAATACCGATGATTTCTCCAACCAGTTTTTTCTCTCCAACTTTCACCATGTCATACATTTTAGCTCCTTGGAGATTCACCGCTACTACAACCGGACCGTTAACGCTCCATACTGTTCCTTTTTGCTCACTCATCTCCATCATTCCTCTCCCTGAAGCAAGACCTGACTTCCAATAGCAACTTCTACTAATTTGCGAATAAAACCCGTCCCTTTACCCATCTCGGCAAAACGGGTAGGAATACCTAAAATAACCGGCAAAGCTTCAGATCTAAGGTCTTCAAAGGCGTCCTTCAAAACATCGTAAAATTTCCATTCTGTGAACACTATGGCATATTGTCCTCGACGAAGGACGGGGATAATTTTAGAGAGTTCAGTAGTGTTATAAGTGACAAATACATCAATACCCATTCCTCGAAAACAGAGCGTATTCTCTTCTCCACCTACAAAAGCAAGACGAAACTCACTCATAGTAACACTCCCGCATTTTATTCCGCAGTTCTTCCTGCGGGAAAGCAAAATATTTTCCTTCCAAAACGATGCGCAAGTTCTTCACATCCACACCTTTAGCAAAGAGAAAACCGAATACCGGTTCCGGTCCAAAAACGGGTGCGCGGAAGGAACGAGCAAAACGCATGAGATAGTTGTTGATGTTCTTTTCCACCTCAGCAAGATAATACGAATCGTCACGAAAAGGCACTCCTTGAGGGAAGAGAAAATCAAAACCAAAATCCCCTACGAGCTCGGACACTTTATCGCTTGGGAGCTCCATGAAGCGCAAGAAACTCTCCTGAGATATCAAAGGGTTGGCAAAATACATGAAACGCATCACTTCTGGTTTTTTTCCTTGACATCTTGCCCGCAAGGCCGCCTTTATATACGCAAAGGTCACAAAAGCGAAGAGCCAATTCCTCAGCGGCTCACTTTCAAGGGTAGTAGCTATCCGGTAAACTTCTTGCAAATAGAAGCGATCCAAAACAAGCTCAAGAAGCTGAACGTTATGAGCATGAGTTTCGAAAACGGTCAATGTTTCCCGAATGGCCATTTCAAAGTGGTGCGGCAGGAATTCCCCTCCCTCACCGGAAAAAAACCGAAGGACTCTCTTACTCTCCAAAGTAGTAGGATATGATTTTTCTAAATCCTTTTTCGCCAAATGATACTTAAGAGCCAATTTCAAAAAACTAAAATCAAAACCCAAGGTAAAAAAGTTTACCAAAGGAAAGGCTACCTTATACTGCCGAAAATCTTCTACGATCTCCCAATAATGATTGACCAGAACTTCATCGATGGCTTGCAAGCTCCGAACCGAGGATGGTAAAACGGTTCCCCAGTAGGGAACCTCAGCGATAACTCGTAGAGCTTGTTCTAAATCGTCTGCTCGCAAAAGGTTATCAAGTATCTTCTGCGTCAATAAACCGCTTTCGAGGGCGCGTACCCTTCCTACAAGATAAGCAAAATTGGTATCCTCTCGAAAAGAGGGAACTACAGCGCTATGCTTCATAACTCAACTCCTTGAAAGAGATTTTTCACGATAGCACTTTCATTCCTCTTCAGAAAATCGTCCAAAATGGCAGAAAAGGTTAAAGTGAAACTCATACCTTTTTTCTTGAGAACAAAACCCCGTTCAGACGGATTAGCAATAATGCCACCCCACTTGAGGTGATAATTGTTTTCAGTGTTCATCTTGTGCACGAATCTCTCTCCCAACTTTTCTGCCTCATAGGGAAACATCCAAATTTCTTCGTCACCACTCTGGATATGACGTAATAAGAGTTTGGTACACCACTTTTCATAAGATTTTTCGATTGTTTCGAAGAGCAATTGCGTCAACCTTTCCCGCAGAAGATTCACGGATTGGGTTTTTACTCGACCAAGTTCATGACGGCTTTGTAATTTTGCTTCTGCCATTTTTCGCTGAACTTCTGCCTCGATTTCCTTTTTGCGACGTTCTAAAAGACGATCAACCTCTTCCTGAATTTCTTTTTCAGCCTTTTCCAAACGAGTTTTTGCTTCTAAAGAAGCACGCTCTAAAATCGCTTTCCGTTTCGACTCGGCATCTTGGGTAATTCTCGCCAATATGTCCTCTAAAGACATATTTTCCACTCCTACAGCTTGATCGAATTGAGAAGCAAAATGGTAGCGAGCAGGGCTAAAACAGCATACGTCTCAACCATGGCTGGCAGGATGATTGCTTTTCCAGTTTCTTCCGGACGTCTGGCAATCATGCCAATGGACGCAGCTGAGGTTTTCCCTTGAGCAATCCCCGAAAGAAGCCCCACGATAGCAATAGGCAGACAAGCAAACATAATTTGCATTCCCTGGGCAACGGTTACCGTCGCCGGAGTTCCCCCAAAAAGACCCAATTTGATGAGCACCCAAAATCCGGCAAGTAACCCATAAATACCTTGTGTTCCAGGTAAAGCTTGTAAAAGCAAAACCTGCCCAAACTTCCCGGGGTCTTCGGTCATAACTCCTGCTCCGGTCGCTCCCGCAATTCCTACGCCAACTGCTGATCCAATCCCTGCCAAGCCTATTGCCAATGCTGAACCGCATAGCGCAAACACCAATCCATCGACAAGCATAGTAAGACCTCCTTACAATAGTTTTACGTATTTCGTTTTGTAGCCAAAAGGCTTAAATTCTCGACCACCATTTTCATAAAACTTGGTGAAAAACTCTACATACTGCAAACGGGCAGAATGAACAAAAGCACCTAACCCACTCATGAGCAGGTTAAAAACGTTAAAGAGCAAGGCCACTGCAAGGCCAATGAGCCATCCAATATAGGGAGAACTCCCAAAGAGCGCTCCTAAGGTGCGTGCAAGAATGGCAATGATCGAGCTCGATAACCCTAAGGCAAAGAGACGGGAATACGAGAGTACATCACCCAGGTAAGAAACGACACCGTACAAACTCAAAAGACCGGAGAGAACCTTGAGAATAGGGTTCTTCTTCTGTCGCCCTTGGGTGGCGACGAGAAAGAGGGCACTTCCCACCACTAAGGGAATAGCTATGCTCCTTAGGAAACCAAAGACTACCATGCCTAAGAGGTACAACACAATAGAACTCAAGAATATAAACCAACTTAAGTGATCCATAATTGCTACCGCAAAATGTCGCCTCCGCCACTCTTTCACAAAACTGAGAGCAATGCCCACCAACACTTGTCCGATACCCAACCCGAGAGAGAAGATGAGCATCGGCAAAGGATTATTCACTGGATCAATCACGGTAAGCGCCCTCTTGAAGCGGGTAACAACGCCAAGAAAAGCAGGGAGATAATCAAAAACGTCCCCTAACCACGAGCCAGTAGCCATACCTACCACCACCGAAGCTACTCCACCCCAACCCAACATGTGAAAGAAACGCTTGGTTGATTCCCCAACGGGGAGATACATCGGTGCAACAAATCCCAAAAGCGCTAACACTATCCCATAAATGACATCCCCAAGACACATCCCAAAGAAGAGGAAGAAGAAGAGAGACAAGAACGGAGTTGGATCGATTTCCGCGTAATTGGGAAGACCGTAAAGACGGGTCAACACTTCAAAGTTCTTTGCCCAGTATCCGTTACGCAGATCAATAGGTGGATGCTCATTCTCTTGGGGATCTCGGTGATATAGCATCCACTCTCTTCCCACTTCTTGAAGTGAATCCTCAACCAGGGGAACGAGTTCTTCCTGAGCCCATCCACTGATGAGACAAGCTTCTTTGGTTCCAAGAATAGCACTTTCGACTCGCTCGCGTTCTAACAGAGTACTATAGTAATCGTGTACAACCTTGAGGTCCTTTTCATAACGGAGATAGAGGAGAGCCTTACAGAGTAAATTTGCTCTCTCCTCCGAAGCTTCTTGCAAGCGGGCTTCGAGCTTCTCTCTTGCTTCTTTAGGTGTTCCTTCAAATGCCTGAGGTAAAGCAAGCGGCATCAAAGAGAGTTCTTGGAGAATTGCTCGTACCTCTGCCTCTAAGTCTTTATGCCCAAGGAGCACTACGAAAAACCCCCGCGGAGAGGAGAAGGTTTGTGCTACCCATTCTTTTCCAATTCCGCGGAGCTTTCCCTCCAAAGGTTCATATTTTTCTCGTGGCACTTCAAGGAGCACACTAAAAGTAAATCGAGTCTCGCCCAAGCATTCGAGAGGTAACTGGACTTCCTGAATCCGTCTTAAGAATTCTATATTGCCATTCATTCGATTGATGGTCGCTCTGATCTCGTTCAGCTGTTCTTCTATGGATAAACATGCCCTATAAATAGGAATATAATTAAAGTTCTGCCGAAGGAACTCTTCTTTCTTGACCTCAATGGGTTGAGGGAAAAAACTCTCTAAAAAGGTGGGCTTTTCCGGCCGATACCGGTTGAGAAACTCGAGACAATACCTGATCTCTCCGATCTTTCGTTCCAACTCTTCGGCGCTGGTTCCGCTGCGAACAACATCAAGTGCAACACTACTATTTTCCTGGGTAACAACTTCTACCACCCCAAGATCCTGTAAGCAGGAAACAATAGCACCTAAAAGAGAGCGGTGAGCCAAAATGTCAATCTTCTTAACTTTGCAAATGGCCATATTCTTCCTGCAACCTCTCCATGAGTTCCTGCACTAAAGTCTCCACTCGTGATTGGAGTATCTTTTCTAAAAGACGGGCTTTTTCCTGCGCCGTAGTACGTAATTTCTTTTCTTCCTCATCGGCTTTAGCCAACATGGTTTGTTGCAAAGCCTGAGCTTTTTTTGCCACCTCTTGCAGTTTTTTCTCTCTCAATTCCCGAATCTGTATTTCTACATCATTCAACATTTTTGCCGCTTCCTGTTCTGCATTTTTGATATCCCTTTCGACCTCACTCTCCAGTTTCCGAATACGCTCTACTGCTTCTTCAATCATCTTCGCTACCCCCGCAGTTTGATGAAAAATGCATTGCATGATATATTAACAAAGAAGAATCTTTTTTTCAACCTCGATCTGCGAAGTAAAAATTTACAAGGAGGAGTGAGTATGGCGAGAGCAATAGTCCTCTACTACACCCGTACCGGCGTTACCGAAGCGATGGCCAAAACCATTGCCACCACCTTAACGCAAGAAGGTATTGCTACCGATCTCGTCCACTGTGATGCTTTTGCACTCGATACCCTCCGTAATTACGACGTGATTGTCATCGGTTCTCCCACCTACTACGGAGGCATGGCCGCAGAAATGAAAAAAATTCTTGACGAGAGTGTGAAATTCCACGGAGAGTTAACAGGTAAAATCGGTGGTGCTTTCGCTTCTTCTGCCAATCCTGCAGGCGGAAACGAAACAACCATTTGGTCAATCCTGAATGCTCTTCTCATCCATGGTATGATCATCAAAGGAAGTAGCGAGGGAAGTCACTACGGACCGGTGGCCATTGAGCGTTTCGATCAAAGAGCAGCGCAAGAGTGCCAAGATTATGCGAAAGCATTAGCAAGGTTGGCCAAGGCGCTCTTCGGATAACGAAGAGGCATTACGATACATCCTCCCTCGGGAAGACCGAAAAGATAGGTATAATCTTTTCCTTTGATCGAGATAAAGAATGCGGCATAAGCACATAAGAAAGCGTCAAGTGCGTCTTGCGCATATTGGCTTTCCTGAGGAAGGAAATCTTGCATGATCTGAAGACAAGAAAGGAAAAAAGGGGGAGGAAAAGCTTTCTTTTCTTTTACCATCTCGAGAAAGCGGGGAGGTTCTTTTCTCTTCTTGCTTTCACGGTAAACCTGAAGGGCTTTCGCTCCCCACAATCCCAAAATGATTAAAGGAGGAAAAACTTCAAAAGCAAGGCGACGAGAAATACTTTCCAGGGGAGGTTGAATGCAAAAACCACATTGTTCCAGCAAACCCCAAAATATTGGTAAGAGTGGGTATTTCCGGGCAATGATTGTTCTATTCACCGGTAAAATTCCCTCGCGGAAAGGACGCAAAAAAGTACTTACTTCTTTTTCGGCGAGCCGATTCCCTGAGCTGTCCTCTACACGGAGAGGAGCATCAATCGCTAACCACAAGAGATCCTTTTTCGGCGCAAAAAAAGCGGCAAAATCTTCGAGGGAAACAAGGGGATAGAATCCCTCCCCAGAGAGATTATTCCCCTCATACTGCAAAACACAGAGGAAAGAAGGCCTCTTAAAGCCCCATGCTAAATCAACACCCACAAACTTCAATGGTATTCTCAAAAAGTAATTTTTTGAGCTCTTGGTCAGCTACTACCGGATAGTTACCATCAAAGCAAGCGAAACAATAGGAAGTCGCTGGAGGATGAATACTCTTTTTTAAATCTTCAAACGAAAGATACCGTAAACTATCTAACCCTAAGTATTTCTCGATATCGGCAAGAGAAAAGCGCGCCGCAAGCAACTCTTCTTGGGTAGGAAAATCGATCCCGTAGTAACAGGGAAAACGATGGGGAGGAGAACTCACCCGCATATGTACCTCTTTGGCTCCTGCCTCCTTCAGAGTGGCGATACGAGCTTTGGAAGTGTTTCCTCTCACGATAGAGTCCTCAATGATGATAACTTTTTTACCTTTGATCAAGTATTTGAGGGGATTCAATTTGAGTCGTACGGCCAGGTTTCGCGCTTCTTGCTCAGGTCGGATGAAGGTTCGGCCGACATAAGCATTACGTACCATAGCAAATTCGAGTGGAATTCCCGAAACTTCAGCAAAACCCAGTGCAGCAAAAATTCCCGAGTCAGGTACGGGTACTACTATATCTGCTTCGTAGGTTTCGTTCTCAGCCATTTTTCTTCCCATTTCTTTTCTCGCTTCGGCGACGCCGTTTCCGAAGATGAAGGTATCGGGACGAGCGAAATAAATGAGCTCAAACACACAAAAAGCCTTGCGCGATGAATAAGCATAGAAGAAAGAACGTGGTCCATTTTCATCGATCACCAACATCTCACCGGGAGCAACCTCACGCACGAATTCCGCTCCCACCACATCAAAAGCACAACTCTCTGAGCTAATGAGGTAGGATGATCCCAACTTTCCCAAGCAGAGCGGACGGAAACCCCAAGGGTCACGAACGGCGATGAGCTTTCGATCCGAAAGGATACCCAAAGAGTACGCCCCGCGGATTTCCCACAAGGCCTCTTTGATCGAGTCTTCAAGGTTTTCGAAAGAACTCCCGGCCAAAAGATGGAGGATGAGTTCGGTATCCACCGAGGATTGCACTACCGCTCCGCGGCGAGATAACTTCTTCCACAGAGAGGGTGTATTCACCAAATTACCGTTATGGGCAATAGCAATGCGTCCTAACCGGGATTCTCCCACAATGGGTTGGATGTTACGCACCGTGGAGGAACCGGTAGTAGAATACCTGACGTGTCCTAAGGCGATGTGACCGCGGAGAGCACCAAGGTCACGAGCGGTGAAGACTTCGTGAACCAAACCCATACCTTTATGCTCACGCAATACCCGGCCGTCGGAAACTACTATCCCTGCACTCTCCTGACCTCGGTGCTGCAGAGAAAAGAGCCCGAGATAAGTGATCTCCGCAGCATTTGGTAATCCATATACTCCGAAAACCCCACACTTCTCGATAATCATTCTGCTCTCACCTAATAGTGAACTTCCCAACGTTTGTACAGCTCTTCGACCGGGAGATCGATGAGTACCACTTCTCCCTGATGTATGACCCATCTCTCTCCTCCTACTCTCCCGAGGGGAGTAACGGCGATACCTTTTCTCACCGCGTACGCCTCAAGAGAGGAATAGCTCTCTTCCCGAACACTGACTATTACCCTCCCCCGGCTCTCTCCAAAGAGGACGGTGTCGGTCCGTAGATTTGACCATCTCCCTATGTCAACCCTCACCCCTACGGGATGCTCTCCCCCAAGACACGCTTCAAGGAGGGCAAACGCTAATCCTCCCTCACTGATATCCATAGCAGAGAGAATTACCCTCTCTTCCACAAGCTCAATGAGCAAATCCTGTAGGCGCTTTTCATAGGCTAAATCCAAAGAAGGGAGTGGGCCCATTTCTAACCCATGAATAACCCGCAAGTATTCACTCCCCCCTAATTCTTCCTTCGGCTCTCCCAAGAGGACTACCATACTTCCCTCTTCACCAAAGACCGCACCAATAGCCTTTTCGACATCCTCAAGGATTCCTACCATACCGATGGTAGGGGTGGGATAGATGACTCCTGCGGGGTTCTCGTTATAGAAAGAAACATTTCCGCTCACCACCGGGATCCCAAAGAAGCGGCAGGCATCGATTATTCCCCGCAAGGCCTCTATGAATTGCCAATACCGGTCGGGTTTTTCCGGGTTTCCGAAATTGAGACAATCGGTGACCCCCGCAGGACGTGCCCCACAAGCACTGAGATTCAAACAGGCTTCGGCCACCGCCATCTGAGTACCTCGATAGGGATCAAGGAAACAGTACAGGGGATTACAATCGGTGGTTACGGCAATTCCCCAAGGTTTCCCTTTCACCCGCAATACCGGGGTACCGGTACCGGGCAAAATAACCGTGTTGATCTGGACCATGTGATCGTATTGTTCATATACCCAGCGGCGAGAAGACAGGTTCGGAGAAGATAACATGGTGAGGAGAACCTTTTCGTAATTCTCAGGAAGGGGGATGTCGACGAGCGAGAGAGTGTTCACCTTCTCAAGGTAAGCGGGTTTCTCTGCCGGAGGGTTATACACGGGGGGATCGGTCAAAGCCTGTGCAGGGAGATCCGCAACGATTGCTCCTCGGTGGCGAATCGTTACTCTTCCAGTTTCATTCACCGTCCCTACCAGTGCAGCTTCTAAGCCCCATTTCCTAAAGATACGCGCTACCTCTTCCTCATGACCCTGGAGTACACAGAGGAGCATTCGCTCCTGCGACTCAGACATCATGATCTCCCATGCTTCCATACCCTCTTCTCGTAAAGGAATGCGGTCCAAATCTAATTCTACTCCGCTCCGTCCCGCAGCCGCCATTTCACTACACGAACAGGTGAGACCCGCCGCACCCATATCCTTTATTCCTACTACAAAGCCGGTCGCCAAGGCCTCCAAAGTAGCCTCAATGAGGCATTTTTCGGTAAAAGGATCTCCAATTTGCACACTGGGACGTTTCTCCTCTCCCTCCCCAAACTCTTTCGAGGCTAAAACACTACACCCTCCAATCCCATCACGACCGGTCTTATTACCCACGTAGAGAATACCGTTTCCTTTCCCCCGAGCTACCGCTTGGGCCAATTTCCCCCTTTCAGCAATCCCAACACACATCACGTTCACGAGACAGTTCCCACGAAAGGCAGGATAGAAATAGAGCTCGCCCCCCACAGTGGGAACCCCTACACAATTTCCGTAAAAAGCAATGCCTTCTACAACTCCTTTGAAGACGTGCAGAGAATTTTTATCTTCCGGTGGTCCAAAATGGAGAGAATCGAGACAGGCTATCGGTCGAGCTCCACTCCCCAAAATATCGCGGATGATACCCCCAATGCCGGTTGCCGCACCTTGCTTTGGTTCGATCTGCGAGGGATGGTTGTGGCTCTCCATTTTGAAGACAATGGCCAACCCATCGTACACAATGCCCCCCGCATCCTCTCCAACTAAAGGAGCAAAATTTCCTTCGCGAGGTAACATGGCCAACCATTTCCGTGAATGAGGATAACCACAATGCTCCGACCACTCCACGGAAAACATGGCGATTTCCGTAGGAGTGGGAAGTCGCCCCAGGATGTTTACGATTCTCTCGTATTCCTCTCTCCTTAACCCCAATTCTTCACTCAGGCGTTGCGGGTTTTTTTTCATCCACTCTTTCTCTCCTCCAACCATTGAATGAGCGAAAAGAAAATCTTTCTTCCGTCGTGAGATCCTAAAATGTCCTCGGCACATCTTTCCGGGTGGGGCATCATACCCAGTACACGAAAGTTCGCCGACGCAATACCAGCGATATCGTCAAGCGAACCGTTGGGATTGAAACGCGGATCTCTCTCCCCATGAGGACCACAGTAACGAAAGACGACTTGTTCCTGTTTTCGCAAAGTGAGTAAGTCAGGAGAGTGCATGAAGAAGTTTCCCTGATGATGAGCAATGGGAATTTTGACCACTTCTCCAGGGGTAAAAAGGTGAGTAAAGGGAGTATGGACGTTTTCCACTCGAAGATAGGTATATTTACAAATAAATCTTCCGGTAATATTCGGGAGTAAAGCTCCGGGGAGTAAACCACTCTCCACCAAGATTTGAAAACCGTTACAAATTCCCATCACCAAACCACCTTGAGCGATAAAATCACGAATCGCCTGCATAATAGGAGAAAAACGGGCGATAGCACCGGTGCGAAGGTAATCCCCGTAGCTGAAACCCCCAGGGAGGATGACACAATCACAAGAGCGAAGGTCTTTCTCCTCATGCCAGAGAAAGACCGTATTCACTTGCAGGACGTTGGCCAAAACATGGTAACAATCATAGTCACAATTCGACCCCGGGAAAACAACTACACCGAATTTCATGGGTCACCTCGACTGTTCCTCTACTTCCAAAAGGTATTGCTCGATGACCGGGTTCGCTAAAAGCTGATCGCACATTTCTTGTAAGCGTTCCTTGGCTTTTTCAAGGCTCTCTGTTTCAAGGATAACCTCGAAAAACTTGCCAGTTTTCACTTCTAATGTCTCTCCATAACCTAAGGTATGCAGTGCACTTTTGATTGTGACACCCTGGGGATCGAATACCCCCGGTCGAAGGGTGACTATAATTTTACCACGACATTTCATACCAAGAACCTCCCTGGGTCAGAATATTTCCCAACTTCTCAATAGTGGATTTCTTCCTTCTTTCCCGTGCCTGCCGAACGGAGGATGGCATCGCAAATCACGGCACAGCGATACCCATCCTCGAAAGTTGCACCGTAAGGAGCAATCTCGCGGTTACGAACGATAGCCTCAAGAAAATGGGCAACGGCATGGATAAAGGTGTGTTCCCACCCGATGATGTGACCATGTGGCCACCAATACTCATAGAAAGGATGGTAACTCTCAGTAACTAACACATCTCGAAATCCTTGTACCACTTTCGGCTCGTCTCCTACCAAGTATACTTCAAGTTCGTTCAATCGTTCCAGATTGAAGCGAATGCTTCCTCGAGACCCATTGATTTCTATGATTTGGTGGTTTTTCCTTCCGGCACAAAAGCGAGAAGCCTCCAGGGTTCCGATGGCACCGTTAGCGAATTCAACTATGGCTACGAAGGCGTCATCAACCGTTACCGGCACTTTCACCGCTGGGTCTTCCGCCGAGGGCCGTTCTTTGATAAAAGTTCTGATGAGCGCACTCACCGTGGCAATCTCTCCTACCAAAAAACGAGCCAAGTCAATAATATGAGAACCTAAATCCCCTAAGGCACCGGACCCGGCTACATCTTTATTCAAACGCCAGTTCACCGGGAAATTTGGATCCATAATCCACTCCTGGAGATATTGGGCTCGAAAATGATAGATCTCTCCCAATTTCCCTTCGGCGATAAAATCTCGAGCCAAACGAAGTGCTGGCACGAAACGGTAATTGAAACACACCATGGCTTTGGCCGAGGAATTCCTTGCCGCCTCGAGCATTCTCTTCGCCTCTTCAAGTGTTCCTGCCATGGGTTTCTCACAAAACACGTGTTTCCCTGCTTTGAGAGCACCGATGGAGGGTTCGGCGTGAAGGGCGTTCGGACCACTATTATCTAAGATGTGAACCTCGGGATCTTGGAGCATTTCCTGCCAGTCACGATACCACTTCTTGTATCCGTACCGCACCATGGCTTCTCGCAGAGCTGCTTCGTTTCTCCCACAAATGGCTACCAGCTTAGGAAAGGCAACCGGAGGCCAAAAAATGTAGGGATATTTTTTATAGGCGTTCGTATGTGCTTTCCCCATGAAAGCGTATCCTAAAATACCGATGCCGATTTCTGGAACATTTTCCGCCCCCCCTCGAGTTTCTCCCATGGTGACGAAACCGACTTTTTCAGCCATTTTGGTTTTCCTCCTTTCGATATGGATTTACCTCTCGCAGAATACCCATAACCCGGTCGGCGAGACGGTAAATTTCTTCCTCTGCTAAATTGTGAAGATCGACAATGATCGAAGCAGTAAAAAAATCTAAATCTTTGCCCGCTGTAGCTATTGCTTTTCCAGTAAGCTCCTCTTCTTCAATCCTCTTCCGGAAATACTCGGCTAATCGCCAAGTTTCCTCGCGCAAAAATTCCCATTGAGTCACATCTTCATTAGCCAACACAAAACCTACTTCGGCCATATCTCCCCGCGTACGCAGAAGAGCAAACTCCCCAAAGACATAATGCTCCTCGATATACCACCGGAAAATCCGCCCCTTTGGTAGAGAAATCCCTCTGCACCTCCCCAACGTATTGTAGCAAAAGAATGCTTCAAATGTCATTGCTCTCCATCCCCATCGCGGAAAAGAACCGAGATCGAGGACGGAGTCGGAGTTGACACTCTATGAGAAGACAGTTACAATGTACAATGCGGGGTTGCCGAAGTGGCGGAATGGCAGACGCACTGGAATCAGGATCCAGTGAGCACATGCTCGTGCGGGTTCAACTCCCGCCTTCGGCACCACTTGCTCCAAAAGCGTAAAACCTCTCTTTGTGTATTTGATTTCTTGATGACACATTTTTTGAACCCTGGGAGAAAAAGATTACTCTTTTTCTCTCCAAAACCCTCGCGGTGATACCGGTTTTGAGTTCATGTAAACTTTTGAGACATCGTGTGGAGAAATCTTCTGGTGGTATCCTCATTCTAAATAAAGAATGAATCCCCATGCCAAGGAGAGAGACAGCTACAACACGGTGGATGACTAGAGTAATTTCAAGGAGAGGACGTGCTTTCTTGGAGATCAGAGAGAAGTTATTCATGTGAGGTCTGAGATGGAAGAAAAACCGACAAAAGTTCTGGATGGCAGAATCCTTGAAACGATTGATTTTACATTTGGTTGCCTTTTTCAGTAGATGTACCATCATTCCTTGAGGTCCTATGATTACCATCACTTACCGTAAGACTCCCATCGAAAGGGGTGACGAGAAAAACAACGATCGTTCAAGAAAGAATAGTAAACGGTGGATGAAATTGGAGTTCGCCTTATGAGCCCAGAACCGGACAAAGTGCCGTTAACCGATGATGATGCGGTGTTAGCAGAAGATTGAGAAAAACTCAGAAAATAACACTGTAAAAAGAGAGAGCGAACCTTCCCTTCCCTACAATAGGTAGCTTTTCACAAACTTTCCCAAAAGATTTTTATTCCGATGAGCCACAGGACAATCCCTCCGATAATCTCTGGCTTCGTCAATATTCCCTTGCGGAGGCGATACCCTAAGGAGGCCCCAAGATAGGTCATGATGCTCGCCACCACTCCAATGAAAAAGGCAGAGGAAAGAATAGCTCTCTCCAGTAAGGCGAAAGAAAGCCCCACCGCAAAGGCGTCGAGACTGGTAGCCAAAGAGGCGAAAAAGAGGGGAATCCCTCGACTCAAGTCGGGAAACTCACACTCAGAACGGCGGGCAAATCCTTCGTAAATCATTTTACTTCCCAAAAATCCTAAAATTCCGAGAACTATCCAGTGGTCAAAAGCATCGAAAAAATCACTCACCTTGACACCCAAGAAAAACCCCAAGAGGGGCATGAAAAACTGAAAAAGACCAAAGGAGAGAGATAAACGGGCTTTTTCTCTCCACAAACATACTCTATGGCACATTCCAAAGGCAACGGCTACCGAAAAAGCATCGAGTCCTAAACTCACAGCGATGGCGAATAATTCCATTACCGAAACACTGCCTTTCTTTTGGTTTTCCCTTAATTATACCCTCACAAGTCACCTCGTACTGATATATAATGGGAACCATGAGAATAAAATTAACCTTTCAAAGTATCGACAGAAAATCGCTCATCCTTCCCATCCACTATAACCATCTCCTCCAATCCCTTATTTACCGTCTGTTCCCCCAGGATATAGCTTTGAAGCTCCATGAAGAAGGGTTTCGTTATCAGAAACGAGCTTTTAAGCTCTTCACCTTTTCTCGGATTCTCAATCAGGGGAAAATCCAAGAAGGACATCTCCTCTTTGACTCCTCGTTTTCCTTTTTCTTTGCTACACCAAAAGAGGACCTCATCGAGAGCTTGACACAAACCATCCTTACCGAACGTCCTTTTGACCTCCGAGGGCAAAGCGTGATTTTAAGTCGAATAGAAATATGCCCCCAACCAACCCTGAAGGATCGCTTTTTGCTCCGTTTTCTCTCTCCTATCACCATTTATCAGACTGACGCAGAGAAAAAAACTCATTTCTATTCCCCTTCAGATGCACTCTTCGAGAAGCTCTTAACAGAAAATACCCGCAAAAAATACATCTTGGTTCACGGCAAAGAACCGAAAGATTGCTCTCTCTTTTCGTGCCCATCGATTTTCCCCTATCAAAAACAAGGTGATCGTCCTTTTCAAAGGAACGTTCATTGAAGCATGGACGGGAATTTTCGCCATCCAAGGAAATCCCGATTTCCTCTCTGTAACCTATGATGCAGGGATGGGCAACAAAAATTCTGCCGGTTTTGGAATGTGGGAAATATGGCATCCCCACGAGAACCTTACCGTCCCCCGAAATGCCGAATAAGAAGATGGTAAAAACCCATACCGAAGGAAATTTATCTCTGAAGGGTCGTTGCGTGGAAAAGGAAAATTGATACAATAGGAAAAAAGAAAGGGAGGTGGTAAAAACGCTTTGGGACGAGCACATAGAAGTGTTACCTCGTGAAATCCTGTCCAAAATCCAACTCAACCGCCTTCGGAAGGTCCTTGCCCGAGCCTATCATAATCTTCCCTATTATCGCCGCAAGCTGGAAGAACAAAACATTGATATTTATAACATAACCTCTCTTGCCGATCTCGAGCGTCTTCCTTTTACTACCAAAGACGACCTCCGCCAAGCGTATCCCTTTGGAGCCATTGCCGAACCGATGCACAATATCGTGCGCATTCATTCTTCCTCTGGAACTACCGGGAGTGCCACAGTAGTCGGATACACTTCTCAGGATATCGAAATATGGTCACAACTCATGGCCCGTACGTTAGCAGGATGCGGAGTAACACAGGAAGACGTGATCCAAGTTGCCTTTGGATACGGGCTTTTCACCGGAGGATTAGGAGTACACTACGGAGCCGAAAAGTTGAAGGCCACCGTGGTTCCCATGTCGGTGGGCAACACTTTGCGCCAAATTCAAATCCTCCGTGATTTTGGAATCTCGGTGCTCTGTTGTACCCCCTCCTTTGCCTTATACCTCGCAGAAGTAGCACGAGAAAACCATGTAGATTGGAGCCAGACCCGTCTCCGTTTGGGAATCTTTGGAGCCGAACCGTGGTCGGAAGAAATGCGAACCGAGATCGAAAAGAAACTCCCTATTAAGGCCTTCGACATCTACGGTTTGAGCGAGGTCATCGGTCCGGGAGTGGCCTTTGAATGTGAATTCCACAATGGTCTCCATATTTCAGAAGACCATTTTTTCCCCGAAATCATCGATCCGAGAACCGGTAAAGTACTCGGAGAGGGTGAGTTTGGAGAATTGGTCTTCACCACTTTGACCAAAGAGGGTACCCCGGTAATCCGTTACCGTACCGGAGATCTCTCTGCTCTTTTCTACGAACCCTGTCGGTGTGGTCGAACTTTGGTACGCATGCAAAGAGTTGCTTCACGTACCGATGATATGCTCATCGTTCGAGGAGTCAATGTCTATCCATCACAGATTGAAAGCGTTATCTTGAGTTTCGATGGTGTAGAACCTTACTACCAGATTGTCCTCACCCGAGAGAATTATTCAGATAAGTTAGAAGTTCAAGTAGAAGTATCACCACGGTTTTTCTCTGACGAAATTAAGGTCTTGGAAAAACTCAAAAAACAAATGGAGGACAAGCTCAAGGCGGAACTCAATGTGAGTTGCGAGGTAAAACTTTTAGAACCTAAGAGTATCATTCGAAGTGAGGGGAAAGCCAAGCGAGTCATTGACTTGCGGAAAAAAGAGGGAGTCTCATGAAACAAATTTCAGTTTTTTTGGAAAATAAACCGGGTAGTCTCTATGCTGTGCTTCAAAAACTCAAAGAGCAAGCTATCAACTTGCGTGCTCTTTCCTTAGCCGACACTGCAGAGTTTGGAGTACTGCGCTTTATCGTAGAGGAACCGGAGAAAACTGCCGAGTACCTTCAAAAATCTGGCTTTACGGCCACCGTTACTGAAGTTTTAACCGTAGGAGTCGAAGATCGTCCCGGGGGTCTCTGTGAAGTTGTAGAAATCCTTACCCAAAGCGGTATGTCTATCGAGTATCTCTATGCCTTCGTCGCCCCACAAGGACGGCACGCTTACGTAGTCTTGCGAGTGGAAGACCCAGACAAAGCCAAAAGATTTCTCAACGAACACCGCATACCGATCTTAGAAGAATTGACACTGTAAAATCTGGGTCCTCTCGGGACCCAGATTTCCCTCATTTCTACACGCTTTCTCGGTGAGATCCGCTCATTTCTCGAGACAAGCGATAAGAAACCCCTCAAAAAATCGAGATGACCTCCGAATTGACAGAGTTGGCATTTCGTTCTACGAGAGGAGGGAAAAGTGGGTACACGAACCCCATTCATGCAGCAAAAAACCAATATCTTTCTTACGAACGACGGATGCGAGAAGCAAAAAGAGAAAGACTAAAAACGAAAGCAGGTGAGATTTTGAGGGAAGCTTCTGGTGCGCCCGAGAGGATTTGAACCTCCAACCTGCGGCTCCGGAGGCCGACGCTCTATCCAATTGAGCTACGGGCGCACAAATTTTCCCACTCCCTTATTGTACCAGCGAGCTACAAAGAGTGTCAACCAAGAGATGTTATGCCCCCATTTAGGGTTACTCAGAATAACTTATCTTGTGAAATAATCTCCACCGATTGAGGCAAACTGCCCGCTATTGTATCATTTCCCTCCACTTACCTCGGCTATCGCTTCTCTCGTTTTCTGTAACTGGCGGCGACTCTGATAAAGGGTGCTCAGGTAATTAATCACCATCACCAATAACAATACCAATCCCCAGATAAATTCCTTAAAGAAGTTACTGAAGCGGAGCATGTTAAAACCACTGGAGAGAAATTGTAGAGAGAGGATGGCGAGTACCAATCCTGAAACAGTTCCAAACCCCCCACTGGGGTTAATGCCCCCAAGAACACAGACCAAAACGGCCTGTAAAACATAAGAAGTTCCATAATCTGCCTTTGCAGAATTGGTGCGAGCAATCACAATAATACCGGCTAATCCTGCTAAAAAACCGGACAGTAAATAGGTTTTTAACAATACCAATGTGTTGTTAATCCCCGAAAAACGAGCCGCAGTCGCGTTCGTTCCCAACATAAAGAGATAGAAACCAAAAACTGTTTTGCTCAGGACCATGGCGAAAATAAAGGCCACCAGAACGAAGAGAATCAATGGCACAGGAAAAATCCATAACACCCCGTTACCAATAAACAGGAATTGCTCCAGATACCCCAATACCGCGTACCCTTTAGTAATAACGAGAGCAATACCGGTATATAACTGCATGGTTCCCAAAGTTGCAAGAATGGGAGGAATACCAATCTTGGCCACCAAAAATCCGTTAAAAATTCCACACAGAATTCCTATTCCCAAGGCAACGAAGATCGCTCCTAAAATCAGTAAGGCAATGTGGCCTCCCGCTGCTTCCGGAGACAGAGTGGTGAGGAGTTTAGCAGCCAAAATACCAGCTAAATTAGCAGTCCCTACTACAGAAAGGTCAATGCCACCGGTCAGCATGGCCAGCATCATTGCGATGGAAAGAATACCTAACTCCGGGAACTGATAAGACATGGAGCGAAAGTTACGTAAGGTTAAAAAGGGGTGGGGACGTAACAGAGACATAACCACAAAGATAGCCACGGTAATGACCAGTAAACGCAAAAGATTATTATCGATCCTTAGGATCCCTAATAGTCGAGACAGGGATAGTGAGTCTCGCGTTTTTGGAGTCCGAGAAGAAAAATGAGTACTCATCGTGATCTTCTCCTTACTTTTCCATCTATTGGTTATCGACGATACTTACCCGACTCTCTCTCTTACTCTGCAAGGCAGTGATACTCGTACCTAAGATAATAATCATTCCAATTACGGCGCTCTGCCAATAAGATGGGACTCCCATCATAATAAGGCTATTATTAATAATAATCACCAAGAAAACCCCTAAAATGGCTCCCAAGATTGTCCCATGCCCTCCGGTAATACGAGCCCCTCCTAAAACTACTGCTGCAATAACGGATAACTCTGTACCCACTAAATCAAAAGGGTTTGCCGTACGTACTAAGGAAGAATGAACAATGCCGGCGATACCAGCCAGAAACCCTACATAACAGTAGATAAAAAATTGAATCACATTGATATTGAGACCGGCACGTTCCGCCGCTACCCGATCTCCTCCAATGGCATAAATGCCACGACCCAACATGGTGTAATTTAAAATATACCAAGTAACCGGAACAACCGCTAATAAAACGAAAACAGCAGCCGAGAGACCGTTAGTACCCCCGATCAGGGTAGTAACAGGAAAAAACTCGGTACGCGAAAAACGTATCATGCCCGGAGGGAGAACGGTAACTATTTTGGTACCGATGAAAGCCAACATGAAACCACGAAACATATTACCCGTTCCTAAGGTAACAATTAAGGTGGGTAATTTGAAAGAAGAGATCAGAATAGCGTTAATCAATCCCAATAGGACCCCTATAGCCCCAGAGATGAGGAAAGCAACGAGCACTGATCCTTCAAAACCAATGCTATTTAAATAACGACTCGTGACGTAAGTACAAAACGCCGCTATAGCTGTAAACGAAATATCCGTGCCACCAGAGACCAAAACCATGAGCACTCCAACACCGAATATCCCCATCACCACACTGGAGCGCAATAAGTCATACAAAGTCCCCAAAGTGAAAAAGTTAGGGTTGATAGATCCGATAATGAGCACCAAACCCAAGATAATCAAGGCAACAAAAGCTTCGTTTCTGCTGAAAATCCCGTTCATGCATCCTCATTTCCCTTCTTCAAAATTTCAAACGAAGGCCATCTCCGACGACACCGGCTCCGAACCATCTCCTCCAATCATTTTTCTCGCCAGTTCCTCTTCGGTGATTTGGTCGCCAGAGAATTCCTCGACGATTCTTCCCCTCCGCATCAAAAGAATGCGGTTACAATTCTGAATAATCTCCGGGATATCGTCAGAAATGATAACGGCTCCTATCCCTTCTTGAGCTAAGTTACGGATAATATGATGAATATCCGTTTTTGAACCAATATCCACCCCAACGGTAGGACCATTCAGAATTAATACTTTCGGGTTCGTAGTTAACCACTTTGCTAACACTACCCTCTGCTGGTTCCCTCCCGAGAGACTCCTCACCGGCAAAGTCGGAGACGGAGTAACAATCTTCAATGTCTTTATCCAACGCTCTATATGATGATCCCTCTTTTGAGGATCAATGATGCCCATCTTCTTTTTCAAACGCGCAATGACACTCGCTACCATGTTGTTACCGATAGATTGGGGAAGGAAAAGTCCTTCGGTAAGGCGATCCTCGGGAACATAACCGATACCGTGACGAATGGCATCCTGAACATTACGAATATGGATGTGCTTCCCGTTCAAATAAATTTCGCCCCTAGTAGCTGGCTTAAGACCGAATAGAGCCATAGCCAGTTCTGTGCGCCCAGATCCTAAAAGTCCAGTGATACCCACAATTTCCCCTGGGTAAACACAAAAAGACACGTTCGCAAAACTTCCTTGACGAGAGAGACCGTCTACACGCAAGAGTGGTGTTTCCGAAGAATGACGGGGGACATACTGATAACGAGTTTCCTCAATTTCTCGACCAGTCATATGGAAAATTAATTTGTTGCGATCGAATTCTGATCTATCGCCATCAGCAACATTTTGCCCATTGCGAAGAATGGTCACTCGTTCCGAGATTTCCAAAATCTCATCAAGTTTATGACTGACAAAGAGGACAGAAATACCCTCTCGTTGAAGCTTTGTGATCACTTGAAATAGCGATCTTACCTCTTTTCGAGTCAGAGCAGTAGTAGGTTCATCCATAATAATCAAACGAGCGTTATGGAGAAGAGCGCGAGAAATGGCGACTAATTGTTTATCGGCCACGGGAAGTTCTTCCACCCGACGGTTAAGGTCAATAGTCACGTCAATATTTTTCATCGCTTCCCGGGCGATTTTCTGTACATCTTTCCAATTCACGGAACGTTGTTTCTTCTGCAATAAATAGTTGAAAGCAAGATTTTCTGCCGCCGTCAAGTTTGGGAACAAAGAAAAATCTTGATAAATGATTTGAATACCTTCTCGAATCGCATCAATGGGATAGAGTCTCCGAAAACTTTTGCCACCGATGATTATCTCTCCCTCATCAGGAGCTTCTACACCGGCAATGATTTTAATTAAGGTCGATTTCCCCGAACCATTTTCCCCAACCAAACATCGAACTTCTCCTCGGCGAATGACTAAATTCACCTTTTTCAGTGCTTGTATTCCGGCAAAGGATTTACTCACATTTTTGACAACCAAGAAATCCTCACTCATGATGGCGGTTAGCTTCCTCCATATGAGACTATATTTGGTTCTTTCTAAAAAGAAAACCGGCCAATTTGGCCGGTTTTCTTTTCTTCAAAGACGCTTAGAAATTGTACTGATCCATATTATCCTTAGTGACAAAGACCCACGCTTCGCCATAGAGGACTCGGCCATCCATGCGAAGTTTATTATAACCGGGAACTCCCAAATCCATGCCATCGGTGACCTCTTGCCCTTCCAAAACCATAACTGCCAGTTTATTCATAGCATATCCGGCATCAGCGGGATCCCAAAAACCGATAACTTTGACAGCACCGGTTTTCAGATACTGACCGGAGAGAGATACCAAGCTGGGACCTACTACGTGAACCCGATCTTGTAAACCCGCCTCTTCTACCGCAAGACCACAACCAGGAGCAGCAGTGGAGGCAGAGGTCCGCACTCCCCGCAGATTGGGATAAGTGCGCAAGAGCTCCTTCATGTTTTCATAAGCTCTGGTCTGGTCATCGTAGCACTCTAACGGGCTTTCGGTAACCAGTTTCATCTGGGGGTACTTTTCCTTTTGACGCTCTACACTTCCGGTAATCCATTCCATATGGGTTTTGGAAGTAAGACTACCCACCATGGTAGCGTATTCGCCTTCTTCACCCATGTAACTTGCCAAATAATCCATCAACTTCGCTCCGAAAGCGTAGTTGTCAAAAGCTTCAAGATCCCAGTGGGCATTTTGAATATTCGAGGCCTCGTGGGTAATAACCACAATACCTTGATCCATCGCTCTCTTCAAAACTGGCTCCACAGCCTCAGGAGAAAAAGGAACCACACAAATAGCATCGACACCCTGAGCAATCAAGTCTTCAATGATCTGCACTTGCAATGCAGCATCAGCCCGAGGAGGACCCACCAAAAAGGCTTCATGTCCTGTATCCTGAGCAAATTTCTTTACACCCTCTCTCATACGTTCAAACCAGGCAATACCATCTAATTTTACAACCGTAGCAATGGTGTATTTCTTGGCCATTACTGGAGACACCAAAAGCGCCACCAAAAAAACCACCATCATTACCACAAAGAATTTCTTCATTGGAAACCTCCTTCGTGCTTAAGTATGTTGCTTACTGAATGAAGATAACCCAAGAATACACAAAACCTTAGTCTTTGCCTCGACTCATCACCTCCTCGCTATTTTGAGAATGACGACAATCTTTTCGCCGATGTCGCACATTCCTTCGACCATTTCAACCATACTGAGTCCGTGCTTTGTAACATATGCTCAACATCTTATGCTCAAAAAAATTATAAGCTAACCGAGCTTTTTTGACAAGCAGTTCCAAAAATGAAAATAACCTCCGTGTGATGATCTCTTTTCCCTTATCTTCTGTGAAAGACAAGCCGCAAAACTTCTGGTATCCATTTTTCCTGTGGAGAAAAAACGAACGAGGTGAAAAACCTATCAACCATCTCCCAATTCTTGGTAAGAACTGGAAAACGAGAACAAAAAACAAACTTCCCTCCTTTAGAGGAAGAAAAAATTGGGGGAATTCAATTCGCAAACGTGCCGAAAAAGGAGAGGGGCAACGTTGCCCCTCTCCTTTTTCCAAGACAAAAGTTATTTTACCAGATCTCTGAGGCCTTTTCCCGGGCGGAAGAAAGGAACCTTACTCTCCGGAATACGAATCTCTTTACCGGTTTGAGGATTGCGTCCTCTCCTACCGGCTCTCTTTTTGACCCCGAAAGTCCCAAACCCCACCAATTGAACCCTTCCGCCTTTCTTTAACTCATTCTGCACCACGTTCAAAAACACATCCACTACTTTAGCTGTGTCCTTCTTGGTGATCGACAATCCTTCCTTCTTCAGTTCATCTGCCAAAGTACCCACGAGATCCTGTTTGTTCACTTTTCCCTACCTCCTTACTATTGAAAAATTTCCCTCCTTAAGTGGGAAGGACTATAAAACGAATTGCAGTTTTCTCCGTGTCATCAATTTTTACGTCGACAAAGGCAGGAATGCAGACTAAATCGATCCCACTCGGAGCCAAATAGCCCCTGGCAATAGCGATAGCTTTGACTGCTTGGTTTACTGCTCCAGCTCCTACGGCTTGCATTTCCGCCCTTCCGTGCTCCCGAATAACTCCAGTAAGTGCTCCAGCTAAAGCGGCCGGTCTCGTTTTAGAAGAGATCTTTAAAAGCTCCATATCCTAACCTCCCCAATTTTCTTAATCCTGCTTCCCATGGATTCGCGCTCCCTCCTCCGGAGAAGAAAAAGCCTTTTCCTTCCCTGTGCTTATTGTAGCGCATTCCCTGCCCTCTTGCCAACTAAATTGTTACGACTTTTCCAAGATTTTAGCGCTAAACGAACAAGGTTTTTTTCATTTTCATATGACATCAGGTCTAAAGCTTCATCGATTGGGAACCATTGTACATCACCAATCTCTTCAGTTGCTTCTCTTGCCCCAGCTCGTAATGGTTCCATGAGAAAAAATGAAGCAACTTCTTCAAAGTGCTGTCCATTTTTCATATAAGTAAAACATATCTCACCCACTTTTTCGTTTACCACCACTGCATATCCGGTCTCCTCTCTCACTTCTCTTACTGCAGTTTGTTCTTCAGATTCGCCGGTATCGAGATGCCCCTTAGGAAGCGTCCATGCCCCTGAATCTCTTTTACGAACTAAGAGGAGGCATGTCCCTCCTTGATGCTCTTGCAAAACTATTCCACCACTCGAATAAACGCGAATCATCGGAGATCGTAAGAGGAGAGATTCCGTTTTAAGATCAATGCACCCTGCTCAACGCCAAATTCGCGTGCTACCGGGGTACACTTTGCTTTCAATAAAAAGTAAATATTCTCTTTTCTCCCGCTGAGACTCTCAAAATTTCCCTGCCCTTTAGAAATGATGAGGTCTGCTTTTTGCCAAACCTCTTGTAACTCCTTAGGTGCTTCTTCTAAAACGATACCACAGGCATCTTGACCAGTTACCAAAGGATAAGCGAAGTCACCCAGTTGGGCTTCCTCGAAATCTTCGAGTAACACATCATTAGAAACAGGACCGCTCTTGACCACAAAAAAGATTTCCCTCACTCCGATCTTCCGAATCTCCTGTAAGAGGACTCGGTCAAAAACAATTTCTCCTGCGTTATCTCCCACATAAACCAGGGTTTTTGCCCGTCTTACATCCACTTCAAAAGGGACAAAATCGTATTTACCCCATTGGATATTATACAACTGCTCTCGAATACGACGCCTGTCTATCTCTCGATACACTCCCAAATCGATTATATTTCCCACTATGGCTACTTGTACCGCTCTCTCCAGGGGATTATCACTTTCAGCAACAAATTGCTCAAGCTCAGGGTAAAGTTGCAAGGCGAAACGGTTATAGTGCCTTTTGTGTTGATAGTAAATATCTTCTACGCCGGTCATTTCTTTTGCCACGCGATGGGCAAGAGTAGTCATATACGCTGGTGTCCAATCAGTGCTCGCATGGGCGTATAGAGCGCACAAACTTTGCGAAACTTGCCAGAGAAATTCCCTCTTATCACACACCACACTCGCTGCTTCTTGTGCTTGTCTTATGTTACAGGTGAAACACTCGACTTGGGCCCGCATATTCATCCTCCTACTTCTTCCTTGAAGAATTTCTTGAGTTGGTCTTCACTTCCCAAAATATACATCACATCGCCCTCTAAAAGGGTCTCATCTGCAGAAGGAGAAACGACATACTTGCCATTTCTGCGCAAAGCCAAAACAGTAATCCCGTATCGATTTCTCAATCTGGATTCGTTGAGGGTACTCTTATGGAGCGAAGTAGGAAGTCTGACTTCTACAATGTTATATCCGGGGAAGAGTTCTTCGGTACGTATTGCATTAGGAAAAGAGAGAGTTTTGGCCACTTTCAAGGCCATATCTTGTTCAGGGAAGATAACCCGATCGGCACCGATCTTCCCCAAAATTTTCCCGTGCATGAGGTTTATGGCTCGGGCAATGACCAGAGGAACCCCGAGCTCCTTCACCGCCAGAGTCGTTAAAACGCTCGATTGAATATCGTTACCAATGCTCACTATGGCTACATCAAAATTTTTAATGCCTAACGCCTCGAGAACCTTTTCATCGGTAGTATCCGCTTGCACTACCTCGGTAATCTTGCCTGCTAACTCCTTGACTGGTTCTTCTTGGATATCAACACCTAAAACGGTAAAGCCCTGTTCATACAAAGCTATGGCAATACTACTCCCGAAGATTCCCAATCCAAAAACGGCAAACTGTCTCATGGTTCCCATCTCCTAAGAAGGAGGGATAAAAAGTTTAAGAGTTGGCCTTCCCCCCTTGCACTTTACCCAACAATTTTTTCATAAAAGATTCTCGATGCACTATAAATCGCTCTAACCGCCCCTCTCCTACTTTTTCTACTTCGTCAAAGGCTTCTGCCTCGAATACCAGACGATTACGATAAATCTCGATAAGCGTGGCTCGAGCAGTTACTTTCATTCCCTGCGGAGTTGCAGCAATGTGAGAGATACTAATGCGCGTGCCGACGCTGACATATCCCTCGGGCAGGTGGTGTTTCACTGCTTCATGAGCAGCATTGTCCATCAAAGAAATGAGCATAGGAGTCGCAAATGCCGGAACCATACCAGGGTCAAAACGGTCAGCAGTATTTTCCGCATTGACCGTAGTGGTAGCAGTTCCGGTAAGGCCAACCCTTAGGGTATTACCCTTCATGTTCTTTTTCTCCTCCTTCGTCTTGGCTTTGTGCCAATGTTTCGGCACTGACCTTTTCTTGCTCATAAAATCCCAGCACTTCGTCAATTTCTTCTCGATTCAAGACTTCCTTCTCTATGAGTCTATAAGCCAAAGCATCTAATTTTTCTCGATAGCGAAGAATAATATCCCTCGATTGTTCATAAGCTCGATCAATGATCGCCCGCACTTCCTTGTCAATGGCATAAGCTATTTCCTCGCTATAATTTCGATCCTCAGCAATGTCCCGACCTAAGAAAACCTCCTTATGTTTCCTTCCCAAAGTGAGCGGCCCAAGAATTTCACTCATTCCGTATTCGCAAACCATCTCTCGAGCGATTTCGGTGGCTTTTTTCAGATCATCATGGGCTCCGGTCGTAACATCTTTGAAAACCACTTCTTCAGCAACTCTACCACCCAAAAGAATGGCTAAGCGATTCAAAAGTTCTTGTTTACTCATCAAGTAACGATCCTCGGTCGGTAACTGCAAGGTATATCCTAAAGCCACTCCTCCACGCGGAATGATAGAAATTTTATGTACTGGATCGCTTCCCGGTAAAGCTCTCGCCACCAAAGCGTGCCCAGCTTCGTGGTAAGCAATAATCTTCTTCTCCTTTTCGCTGATAATCACGTGTTTTCTCTCTGGACCAGCAATGACTTTATCAATGGCTTCCTCGAATTCCTCCATTCCAATGACGTTTTTACCTCTCCGTGCGGCCAATAGGGCTGCTTCATTGACCAAGTTGGCAAGATCAGCACCAACAAAACCCGGAGTTCTTCGAGCTAAAACTTTCAAGTCCACGTCACTACCCAATGGTTTCCCTCGTACATGAACCTTCAAAATCGCCTCTCTCCCCAATACATCCGGTTGTGGAACGGCAATTCTCCGATCAAAACGGCCAGGGCGTAAGAGGGCAGGATCAAGAATGTCAGGACGATTGGTCGCAGCAATGAGAATAACTCCTTGATTCGGATCGAATCCATCCATTTCCACCAAAAGTTGGTTTAAGGTCTGTTCTCTCTCATCGTGCCCACCACCCAATCCTGCTCCCCGATGCCTTCCAACAGCATCAAGTTCGTCCACAAAAACGATACAAGGAGCGTTTCTCTTGGCCGTGGTGAAAAGGTCTCTCACCCGGGCCGCACCAACTCCCACAAACATTTCTACGAAATCGGAACCACTGATACTGAAAAATGGTACTCCCGCTTCTCCGGCAATAGCTTTCGCAAGAAGGGTCTTACCCGTTCCTGGGGGCCCATAGAGCAAAACTCCACGGGGAATGCGAGCTCCAGTTCTTTGAAATTTTCGAGGGTTCTTCAGGAAATCAACAACTTCTTTCAGTTCTTCTTTGACTTCATCAATCCCGGCCACATCTTCGAAAGTGATTTTCACCTTTTCTGGATCTACCATTTTCGCCCGACTCTTCACGAATGAGGTTACCTTGCTCCCCCCACCCTGTAGTTGTTGGAGCAAAAAAATCCATACCACAATGAGTAAGATGGTGGGGAAGAGAGAACTCAAGATCCGAGCCCACCACGACGGTTCAGTAGGGGGCTTTGCTTCAATTTCCACGTTTCTCTCTCGCAACGTCTTGATCAAATCAGGATCATCAGGCACGTAAGTGGTAAACCGAGAGCCGTCCCTCATCTCTCCGGCAATATTGCGATCGACAATAACCACCTTATCTACCAATCCCCGTTCAACCGCGTCCAAAAACTGACTATAAGTGAAAACTTGGGGAGAAACGTCCCTCTGCATAAAGGACGTCGCTAAAGAAATAATGATGATCAGAAACAGAAGGTAAAATCCAAGGTTTCTATAAAACTTTCCACTGGGATAATTGTTCATTGTTCTTCCTCACCTGTCTTTCGCTCCCTTTTCTTAAGCACTTGCCCTCCCTTGGTAATATTCCGGCTTGAGAACAAAGATAAAGGGGTAATTGCGGTAACGCTCGGCAAAATCGAGTCCATAACCGACCACAAAGTAATTGGGAATATTAAAACCCAAGTAATCAATTTTCAAATCTTTTACCACCCGTCGTTCCTCCTTATTGAGCAAAGCACAAATACGTACGCTTGCAGGTTCCCGAGTTGAGAGAACTTCACGAAGATGCTTTAAGGTTAAGCCCGTATCCACGATATCCTCGACGATTAAAACATGTTTGCGGGTGATTGGTTTATCCAAATCTTTCAAAATTCTTACAATTCCGTTCGATTCAATCTCGTCTCCGTAACTCGATATGGACATAAAATCGACGCTCAACGGAACGTGAATGTTCCGAATTAAATCAGCCATAAAAATAAACGCGCCTCGCAAAATTCCTATCACTCTAATTTCCTTACCTTGATAATCTTGAGTAATCTTTTCCCCTAATTCTTTCACCTTTTGTTGTAACTCTTCCTCGGAAATGAGAATCCTCTCAATACAATCTTTCACTCTCTCACTCCTCATACTTCTTCATGGTGACATGCAAGATACGCTTGCTATTTTCCTGAACTCCGGCTCTTTCGTCAAGTGCAATTTCTGGAATCCACAGAATCTTTTCCTGATCACACAAAAAGGGGATTCTTCTTCGCCACTCCCAAAATACTCCGCTTTCCTGAAAAATTTCTTTCACTTTCTTCACATTTCCCCCTCGGCATATTCGGTCTCCAGGGCGAAAATTACGTACAAAAAAGGGGGGATAACATCGATCGAGATCGAGAGAGACCTGCCATTCACTCTTTTCCACACCATTTGTCCCTATTCTACCTTCTATACATAACCCAAGTTCCCTGAGGATATTCTTTCCTGGCAAGGTAATCGCAAATTGCCATAAGGAAAGATCCACCAAAAGAAATTTTCGAGAAGCAACGTAGAGATACTCATCCTGAATCCAACATTTCAGCTTCCCCGGAAGCAGTACGTCGCCTTTTTTGCGCTCCACAAGATGCATGATGCTCTTTAAATGGTCTCGGGTCACGTCCCACAAATTCCCCTGGGATTCGAGGAGGAAACGGCGAACGGCAAGTAACCTCTTTCCCTCAGGTATAGAATACAAGGAAGCAAGGGCAATCCTACTCACCTCTCCTTCTTTTTCCCACGGGAGTTCCGGCTGCTTCTCTTGGAGGCCAATCTCATCATGAATGTTGAGCGAAAGTCGCAAGAAAGCTTCCCTAAAACGGGGATTCAAATCCTCCAAAAAGGGAAAAAGCCCAAGACGAATCCTATTCCGCAAGTAAGAAGGGTCCCAATTAGAGCTATCCTCTACGAAAGGTAAACGTTCTTCGGCAAGAAAATGCAAAACTTCGCTCTTGGGAATAAAAAGAAGAGGGCGAATAAAAGAACCACTTTTCACGCGCATACCCATAAGACCCCGTAATCCCGTTCCCCGGATGAGATTCATGACTATGGTTTCCACTTGGTCATCCAGAGTATGTCCTAAAGCGATTCTCGTTGCTTTCCACTCGCGTGCTTGCCTCTCGAGGAGAGTGTATCGCGCTTTCCGTGCCGCCTCCTCGAGAGACAGTTTTTCCAGGTTTTTCAGCATTTGCACATTGTACCTCTCGACGAAAAGAGGAATCCCTCGCTCGCGGGCAAAGGTGATACAGAACTGTTCATCCCGATACGCTTCCTCTCCCCGCAATTGGTGGTTGAGGTGAAAAAGAGCAATTTCAAACGGAAGAGTCTTTTGCAGACGGAACAAAATCTCAGTGAGAGCCACCGAATCAGGACCACCGGAGAAAGCGATTAAAACTCTATCACCAGGAGTAAGGAGAATGTAATTTTTGACAACTTCCCGAACTTTCTTTTCTAAACAAGACACCCTTTTGAGAAGACCACCTTGGTGGCGGTGCAGGGACTCGAACCCCGGCACTCCGGGTATGAGCCGGATGCTCTGACCATCTGAGCTACACCGCCACTTTCGTAATAATTATACCCGTTTTCTTTGAAAAGACAAGCTTCGTACTTTCGAACACTCACCGTGAGTTTGGTCAGTAATTCCCTTCCGTAAATCCCCTATTCTCTCATGTACCCAAAAGAAGGCCAAAATACCCTCGAAATCTCTCTCAACAACTTTCTCCGCCATTAGCGTATGCTCTCTTCTCCCCAAGCTTCGCCCTTCTGCCCTCAAAAGAGTGTAACTCTCGGGAATCTTCGATCCCAAAGATTTCTAAGCCATTGACATGATAGGTTGTTAACCTTCTCATCGTCTTCAGCTCAGAAAAAATGGAGTCTTCTGTTATAATGACGAAGAGGTGAAGAATGGTGAAATGCTCTCGATGCAAAAAACCGGCTTTTACGAAACTCGCAAGACACAATGCCTCTTTCTGTGAAGAGTGCTTTGAGCTCTTTTTTTCTCGACAGGTGAACGAGGCGATCAAAAAATACCGTATGTTTCACAAAACCGAACCCGTCCTCTTGGGTGTTTCCGGAGGAAAAGATAGCATGTCACTCTGGCACTATCTTCATCGCTCTGGATATCAAGTTGTCGGTATCCACTTTGATCTTGGAATTGGAGAGTACTCTTACCTTTCCCGAAAAATTGCGGAGGATTTTGCCCAGAGCTATGCTCTTCCTTTACAGATCATCGCCCTCAGCGAAACAATCGGATATTCAATCCCCCAGATAGCTCAAAGGATCCGTCATCGTTCTCCATGTTCTCTGTGCGGATCAATAAAAAGATATTTGCTCAATCAATTCGCCTTCTCTAACCATTTTACCGTGTATGCCACCGGACATAACCTCGACGACGAAACAGCAACGCTCCTTGGAAACGTCCTCCATTGGCAAACCGATTACCTCGCCCACCAAAATCCTTCTCTTCCCAGCCCCCATCCCAAAATGCCTCGCAAGGTCAAACCGTTTTACAGTCTCACCGAAGAAGAAATATCGCTCTACGCACGAATCAAGGAAATCCCTTTCATTACAGAGCCATGTCCTCTCTCCAAAAAGGCAAAAAGTTTGAATTACAAGGAGGCCCTGAATTTACTGGAGAAATACTCACCGGGTACGAAACACAACTTTTTCTTCGGTTTCCTGGAAAAAGCCTCGCAACTCTTCTCCTCCCACGGCGAAGTAGTGCTCAAGGGTTGCGAGATCTGCGGCATGCCTACTACTCAGAAAACTTGTTCTTTTTGTAAAATCATGCAAAAGGTTCACGAAAGGAAGGATGACCATGTTCATTCTCGCACTGAATAGCGGTGGTTCATCGATAAAATATGCTCTTTTCACCGCCTATGAGGAAGAAACAAGGGTTCTTCGCCAAGGAGCAGTGAAGAGATTATACCGTCCTGACTCCTATTTCGAAGAGCACCGCAATGGGGAAGTACGACAGGAAACTATTCCTCGTCTCGACCACGAAAAGGGACTGAGCCTGGTGATAGAAAAGATTATTCAAGACACTCCCTCTCTCCATGCCATAGGTATCAAACTCATCAATGGAGGCAAAAAGGCCATGCATACCTCCTTCATCGACGACCATATCATCGAAACCCTGGAGGAAATTGCCTCCATTACTCCAGTACACAACCCTCCCGCCCTTCTGGCAATACGAATTTGCCGTGTACTCCTTCCCACCGTTCCCTTGGTGGGAGTTTTTGAAACTACTTTCCATCTCTCCATACCCAACCACCATCGTATCTATGGATTACCCTGGGAAATCACTCAAAAATACGGCATCGAAAAATTGGGGTTCCACGGAAACTCCTATCGATATGTTAGCGAAAGGATGCAAAAATTAACCACACGAAACCGACGCATGATTATTTGCCATCTGGGAAGTGGTTGCAGTGTCTGTGCAGTAAAAGAGGGCAAGTCTTTCGACATTTCGAGCGGGTTTACTCCCCAAAGCGGGGTGATCATGTCTACCCGTCCCGGTGATTTTGAGCCTCAAATTATCACTTACCTTGAGGAAAAAGCGGGGTTCTCTTTCTCCGACCTCAATCGTATCCTGACCAAGGACTCAGGATTGAAAGGTATTTCAGGAGTGAGTGGAGAGTTGTGGGAAATTGAAGAAAAAGCACGACAAGGTGACGAGAGAGCCCAACTTGCTGTCAATGTGTTTGTGTATCAGGTGAAAAAGTACATTGGGGCATTTACGGCCTTACTCAACGGTGTTGACAATTTGGTATTCACCGGAGGAATTGGAGAAAACGATCCCTTTATTCGGGAGAAAATATGTGAAGACCTGGACGCTTTGGGAATCGCCCTCGATCCGGAAAAAAATCGCAACACGATAGGAAAAGAGAGGCAGATTGGTCGGTCTTCGGTAGAAGTATGGGTTGTTCCCACCAATGAAGAGCTCATGGTTGCGCGCGAAGTTTTTCGACTCATCAATCAAAAATAGAGGAGGAGGTCAAAATGGACGCAGGAGAATACCATAAACAGGGTTTCAACTGTTGCGAATCAGTACTCTTAGGGTTGTGTGACTATCTCGGCATCTGGAGTGAGCTCGTGCCGCAAATTGCCACCGGTTTCGGTGGCGGCATCGGGCATACCGGAGATATATGTGGCGCCATCACCGGAGCAGTAATGGCTTTAGGCATACGATATGGTCGGAAGAATCCACAGGATAAAATCACAAGAGACCAACTGTACCAAATGGTGGAAAAATTCTTACAAGAAACACAGTCCGTCCTCGGGAAGGTGAATTGCGTGGACCTTATCGGTGTCTCCCTCAACACCGAGGAAGGACTGCAAATATACCGTGGACAGAACTTGCGCGAACGATGCAACCGTATCATCGTCACGGTGGAGAATATCGCCAAACAATACCTTGGCCCTCAAGAGGTGTAATATTCTTGTAAGAGTAAGGGAAGTTTTTGATAGCGCTCGAAGAGTTCGTGGTATCGCTCACAATGAGGAGAGGGCTCCCATACCTGCGTACTCACCGAGACGTTTCGATGCGCTTCGTCAAGGGTTCGGGCGTGTCCGGTTCCGACCATGGCAAAAAGAGTGGCCCCTAATACCGTCGCTTCTTCGCAAGAGGTTGTGATAATAGGGAGATTCAAAACATCTGCCCGAATTTGATTCCAGAGCACATTCTTTGCTCCGCCTCCTACCACTCTCACCGCTTTCGGTTCAAAATGGAAAGCCTCCCTTAGGGCAAGTACCGCCTGTTTCAGTTGGAAAGACAAGCCTTCTAAGGTAGCTCTTACGATATGTCCTCGCGTAGAGGTCAAACCTAATCCCAATATCGTCCCTTGAGTCCCATAAGGTTTCGTTGGTCCTGAGGGCATGAAAGCGGGGATGAAAGACACCCCTTGCGCGCCAATACTCACCGATTGAGCCTGCTCAATCATGAGCTCATAGATATTTTCTTGATCCTTCACCTCGGCAAAAAAATTCCTCCGCACCCACTCTACCACACCTCCGGCAATCATGAGCATCTGAGGATTCCAGATTCCTTGCTCTGCATCTAATTCCACCAACATCCCAGTCCGAAAAGCCTGTTCCGAATCGAGATAATACGGGATACGAAGCGCCGCTATTTCCCAAGTTCCCGAACTCAAAACCACTTCATCTCGCTCAGCCATCGACCCAATAATCGCAAACTGCGTATCGTGACCTGCCGAAATCACCGGGGTTCCTGCAGGAAGGCCGATTTCCGAACTCGCCTTAGAGGTGATTGTTCCGATCACCTCCCCTGCCTCCACGAAACGGGGGAAGAATCGGGGAGGAATCTCTAAGAAGGAGAGGAGTTCCTCTGACCACTGTCGTTTCGCCACATCCATCATCATGGTAGTCGAGGCTGAAGTATAATCAATAGTCATCTCTCCAGTAAGAAAGAAGTTAATAATGCCCGGCATCATCATAAAGCAGCAAGCTTCTTTGAGTACCGACGGTACATTTTTTTTGAGCCACAGCAATTTTATAAACGTATTAAAGGGAATAACCTGATATCCTGTTATCCGAAAAAGTTCGCGGGGTGAGAAAAAAGCAGTGATTTCCCGTGCCAAGGGAGCGGTCCGATGGCATTGCCAGGAAATAACCGGATAGGTCAGCGTACCGTCCGCAGCGACCGGTGCCCCATCTGCTCCAAAGGTGGTTATTGCCACTCCCCTCACCACTCCTTGGAGCTCTCCTACCACTTTCCGGGTATTCCGACACATCTTCGCCCATATTTCTTCCATATCCCAAATGAGGTACTCTCCCCTCTCGTCCTGTAAGCAGGGTTGATTAGGAACGGAGTGAAAAGAGAGAATTCGACCTTGAGGATTCACCGCTATAGAACGTAACCGCGTCGCTCCACAATCCAAAATCAAGAAATATTCTTCCATCCATTTCCCTCCTATACTTGAAAACGTAAGAAGGCACCAATATGCTCGATGGTTGCCAATTTGGGATGAGTATGGTAAATATATTTTATTTCTCCGTTCTGGGCAAGAACTTCTTCAATAGTTCTCTCCATAAGGTCTTGCACTTCTTTTGTTTCTTCATCACCACAGAAACCACATCGTTCGGAGCTCAGGCTGAGACATCCACATCGTTCACACGCGTACCCTTCTTGCTCATAGCTATCATCTACAACCAAAGTTTGACACGCTCCTAAATTGACCGCATACAAAACTCGTTTTAAACCGTAGATTGCCAACCCTCCGGTTTCAACGGTTTCAAGCAAACGTTCTATGATTTGGGTATCTTCTTCATCTTCCATGAGTCGCTCCAATCTCAAGGCTTCTTCAAATAAGATTTGAGCCTGATCTTTGGGATTTACATTCACTCTCCCCCGGAGCACCCCTCGCACATAGCTATGGAGAAAATTACAAAACAACGGATATTCTTCTTCTTTGATACCCACAAAGAGATACTCAAAGTATCCTGACTGAAAATGTTCGAACAAAAGATCGGCAACTTCTTTATAATGGCGTAAAACCTGATTCTCGATTCGCCTTGCAATTTTTCGCTCCTCTAAGCCATACCATCCCCCTTCCCGCACCTTTCGCTGAGTATCACTATGATAACCAGGGTGTTCCCAAGCGTTGCCCATATAAGCCGCTATAAACCGAGCCTCTCGATGATCCAAGACCACCAACATAATCCTCCGATATTCAGAGAGGACCGTCATAAGCGGACGGAGATAGGGACGCGAAGCGATGAAAGCTTGCGAACGAAAAGATTGTGGTACACAGTATGTTTGAAACAAGTTATGATCGTGACTGGCAATAATGGCAAGACCTCTAACATTTCCTTGCATTTTGAAGTCGTTGCGCAAAAAATCTTCGATTCGTTTACGACACTCTGCTAAACTCTCTATTTCTTCTTCTGAGAATTCTTGCTGGCAGGAGGTGATTCTTTCTTCCAGAAGACGATGAGCCAAAGCGAGGATATGTTCACGAGAAAAACGCCGGGTACCAACATTAAGGTAGAGAGAAATAATCAAGTTTTTTCCCGCAGGCAAGGCTTCGACCGCCTTTATATCCCGTACGGTAATCACGATATCACCCTCCTTCTTGAGCAAAAAGAGACTCAAAGTGCTCCTTGTAAGGAGGTCGAATAATTCCCCTTTCGGTAATGAAAGCGGTCACCAGGTGACCGGGTGTTACATCAAAAGCGGGATTTTTTGCCCCGACTTCGCAAGGAGCAATTCTTCTCCCGTTGAAAACCAGTACCTCTTCCGGATTTCTCTCCTCAATGGGTATGTGGCTCCCATCCGGTGATTGGGGATCGAAAGAGGAAAGAGGTGCAGCAACATAAAAGGGAATCCGATGGTAATGGGCGAGCAAGGCTACCGTATAGGTGCCGATTTTATTGGCAAAATCACCGTTGCGAGCAACCCGATCCGCCCCCACGATGACTTTATCAATTTCTCTCCGCGCCATGAGAAAACCCGCCATATTGTCACAAATTACCCTGACCGGAATATCGTTCTTCCACAACTCAAAAGCCGTTAACCGGGCTCCTTGTAAGAGTGGACGCGTTTCATCGGCGTACACCACGACCCTTTTTCCCTCTTTCACAAATGCCCAAGTAATTGCCCCCAAAGCAGTTCCCCAAGCACTACAAGCCAAAGCCCCGGCATTGCAGTGAGTGAGAATTCGATCCCCATCTTGAAAGAGTTGCGCTCCATACCGGGCAATCTTCTCATTGGTTTCTTCATCTTCCCTTGCGATGTGATGAGCCTCTTCGAGGAGTTCTTCTACCACCTTTTGAGGAGCTTCATCCCTTGCCTGCAAGGTCTGCCAGATACGTTTCATTCGATCTAAAGCCCAAAAAAGGTTCACCGCCGTCGGACGTGTACTCCGCAATTCCTCATCTACTTTTTCTAAGCTCGCAAAGAACCGTTCGCGAGAATCACCCAAAGCCTCTATCGCTCCCAAACATACCCCGTATGCTGCAGAAACACCGATGAGAGGTGCTCCTCTTAACTGGAGCTTTCGTATTGCTTCGGCAACCACTCGATAATCAGCGGTTTCTATAAAATACTCTTCAAGCGGTAAGCGCGTTTGATCTAAAAAACGGAGATTACGGCCATTCCATTCTATATGCTTAAGCATTGCATCCCTTTCCTTTCTTCACTCAAAAAATCCACGCTTTACCCAGTAAAGTCAATACACTCACGATACAGGAAGCCATGAGTAAACCACCTAATACGAAAGGAAAAGACTCCCGGAACGACAGTCCTCCCAAGAAACAGATGAGCGACCCTGTCCACACGCCGGTAAAGGGCAGGGGAATGCCTATAAATAAGAGCACACCCCACTTCTCCCATTGAGCATATTTTCGAAAACGTTCTCTCACTCGGGTGGTATAATGAGTCCACCAATTTTGAAACCACCGAAAACGAAGGAACAGGACAAGAAAAAAATGCAAAGTATACATGACCACAAAATAAGAGAGAAGATTACCACAGAGGGCAACACCTAACACCAAAAAAAAGGGAAGGCCTGCTCCCCAAACTCCATAGGGAAGAGCACCCCGAATCTCACTAATAGGTAAAAAGGCTAAGAAGAATACTTTTAGGAGTGCTTCAGCCATTTCACATTCTACGCACCAATTCTTTAATGATCAGGGTTAATTTTGGTTCTGCAGTGCGAGCAGCGTTCACAATTTCCTCAAAGCTGACCGGTTCTACCACCCCATCAATAGCTAAATCGGTAATACAGGAAATTCCGAAAACCCTCATCCCAGCATGTCGAGCAACAATGACCTCCGGAACGGTCGACATTCCTACCGCATCAGCACCAATAGCAATGAGAAACCGGTACTCAGCCGGTGTCTCTAAATTAGGTCCTGACAAGGCAACATAAACACCCTGATGGAGGTAAATCCCATTTTCTAAACCAATGCGTAGAGCGAGGTCGCGAAGTTCGCGATCATAGACGGAAGACATGTCGGGAAATCGGGGTCCTAATTCGGGATCGTTTGGACCACGCAAAGGGTTGTCACCGAGGAGATTAATGTGATCGGTAATAATCATGAGATCCCCGCGCTTCATATTTCTATTCATACCACCGGCAGCGTTACTCACCATGAGCGTACCTGCTCCCAATTTTTTCATAACCCGTACCGGAAAAGTGACCTGCTTTAGATCGTAGCCCTCATAGTAGTGAAAACGCCCTTGCATGACCACCACCGGCTTTTCGGCAAGATGGCCCAAAACAAGGTTCCCTTTGTGCGTTTCTACCGTAGAAACCGGAAAATGGGGGATTTCCTCATAAGGAATGACTCGATCGATGGCAATCTCGTCAACCAAGGCACCTAATCCTGTACCCAGGATAATCCCGAGGCGAGGAGTAAAGGACACTCTGCCTTGAATAAAACGAGCACTTTCTTCGATTTTTGCCTTCAAATCCACAATCGTTCACCTCCAACAGAGTTATTTTCTGGGAAAAGCCTTTTCATAAACTTCCTTTAAAATTTTCCGATTGACGTGGGTATAGATTTGCGTGGTGGTGATATCACTATGTCCCAAAAACTCTTGTACAATTCTCAAGTCAGCCCCGTTTTCTAAAAGATGGGTAGCGAAGGTATGCCGAAGTACGTGTGGAGTAACATTTCTCTGAATACCAGCTTTTTGTGCACATCTTTTTACCATGGTCCAAACATTCTGGCGAGTGAGAGAACGACCTGAGAAACCACTCACAAAGAGGTAACGACTCTGAATGCCCTTAAGCAACGCTCCTCTCCCCCAAGAGAGATAGGTTGTGAGAGTTGCTTTGGCTTTTTCTCCAAAAGGAACGATTCGCTCTTTAAAACCCTTACCCCACAACCGCACCATACGATTTTCTAAATCGAGATGGGAAAACTCAAGAGAAATGAGTTCACTCACTCGCAATCCACTGGCATACAAAAGCTCCAAAATAGCCTTATCCCTCAACCCCTTAGGTTTAGAAACATCACAAACGTTGATCATCCTTTCTACTTCTTCTACGGTGAGAACTTCAGGGAGACTACGACGTATCTTTGGAGCGCCTAAGAGCTTGGCCATGTTCTCTTTGGCCATTTTCTCTTTCACTAAAAAGAAGAAAAAGGTCCTCAACGCAGAGATTCGGCGCGACAGAGAAGTGCTCTCTAATCCCTTCTTCGATTCTTCTACAACGAACTTCTCCAAGATTTCTACCTGAACCTCTTTCAGAGAGTAAATGCCCTCTTTTTCCAAAAAATCGAGAAATAAGTAAACGTCTTGATGATAAGCGGCAATAGTGTTGTCAGCAAGCCTTTTTTCCCAAAACAGAAACTGCAAAAACGCCTCTAAAATAGCTTCAAGCTCTAACTTCATAGGTTCTCCGAAGCATATTTTTCACAATCAACACAAAAGCTATGAGTAGAACACAGGCCAATTGACCGAGAGTCAAGAATCCTCCAACTACGAATGCTTCATCGCGAAAATACTCCATGAAAAATCGAGCCACTCCGTACAGCCACAAATAGTCCAAAAAGAGTTCTCCCGGAAAACGTCTCGTTCTTTCCAAAGAGAGAAGAATGGCACAAATAATGAGAGAATACCCCAAGGAATAGATTTGAGTTGGATAGCGAAACCCATAGAGATGGGGAAATTTCACCCCTAAGGGGAAAGAGGAGTAGACACATACCCGCCCATAACAACAACCATTGAGGAAACAACCGACTCTGGCGATGGCATAACCGAGCGCCAACGGAGGAGCAAAGAGGTCAAAAAAGCGGGGAAGAGGGTATTTTCGACGAATAATATACGGAACAGCCATGAGGATCGCGCCGGCGATTCCTCCATAAAAGGTCAGTCCTCCCTCTCGAATGGCAAAAGCTTGCCACAAGTTCTCACGGTAATAATCCCAATGGATGAGGACGTAAGCCAACCGCGAGCCGACAATAGCCCCAATAACGCAGAGAGAGGCAACTTCTAAGACTGAATCTCGAGTAATACCATATCGTGGTGCTCGGCGTAACGCCCATAGCACTCCTACGAGAAATGCTAGTCCTAACATGACTCCATACGAATAGATGGGAAACCGAATGAAATGGAAGAGAATAGGATACATTAGAACACCACCTTTGTGCGAGTATCGACGATTTCAATCCACAGTCGACCCGGAGAAATTTTTACCTCTTCACCATCAGGGTAATAGAATCTGGTCTTTTCTCGTAAATTCCTCTTTTCCCAGCGAATTGGCATTCCCTTTCCTCCGGTAAATATCCAACCAGACCCTTGCCCTACAAAACGGATCTCTAAGCGCCCCTCGCTATCCTTCGCCTTGTGTTCAGCAACTTGAACAATAACGGTAGAACAAGAAATCTGGCGTCCGGTACCGCTGTCAACATGTGGTTCTCCATTGACAAATCGATAATATTGTTTACCATCCGAACGAAAGTCGAAACGAACCTGGTAATCACCACCATAGTGGATCTCTACCCGGGGGACCTCTTTCCCTTCTCGATTCGTCTCCGAGGTAAAAACCGCAAAACTTGCAGCTCGAACCGGACGATTATAGCCCAATTTTTGAGCTTCTTGACGCAAAGAAGTCACAGAAGTGTATAAATTATGAGGTGGCTGTCGTTCCTTTGTACGCCAGAACGGTTGGAAATTTCTCATTTCATCGATATGATCCAAGGCTAATTCTCTCATATAAGTGTATGCTTCGATACTCCCACCACTATGAACGAAAACTGCATCGTGCTCCTTGGCTTTGAGGGCAAAATAAGGACGAGCGCTACGTACCGGACCTACTGCGTCGGCAGATTCAGAGGAAAAAACGGCCAAAAATCTGGTGATACCACCCTCGGTCATAATCTCATAGACCATATCTGCCACTCCAAGACCGGCTTGAGGACGTGCCTGAGGAGCATTCTCGACCACAACGGCAATTGGTCTCTTCATAAAAGGAGACCTCCTCTCTACCCCGGTCGTCGGTGGAAGCAATTCCCCCGTGGCTAAGGTTTCTCCTACGGTGCTTTCCACCCTTTGCATTCCCTCTTGAGCTAAATGGGCGAGACGTGACGACTGACCGGCCATTTCAAGTTGCCCTTTGATGGTTGCTTCAGCTTCAACACCCTGCCACTTCATATTTTCCTCAACATCGATGTTTTCGCCAGGATTAAATAATCTCGCCCCGGACGGCGAAGTTCTCTCCACAATATTCTCTGCGGTAGGAAGTTCTACGGGTGGCTTGGGGATGCGAACTTGCTCTTTCTTTTGTTGCATTTCCGAGGCTATTTCGCTTTGCACTTGAGGAACTTCTTCCCGTTGCGCGTCCCTCATTTCTTGGGGGGGATTCAATTCCGCTAATTCTGCCGATTGGGAAACCTCTCCGAGCGGCTCACGGCGGGCAGGAATTTCCATGAGTTCCACAACTACCGGTTGTTCCTCTGTCTTCGTATAGTGCAAAGATAACCAATACAGAGATAAGACCACGAGAATGACCAGATTTACCGTTAAAGAGAATAAAACCGAAAAGGACCAGATTTTTTTCTCGTTCCAAACCAAAATATTACTCCGCCCCCTCTTGAGGTTGAGTGGCAATAGCCATTCTCTCCGCTCCAGCTTTGCGAGCAATGTCCATCACTCGTACTACTCGTCCATGGAGCACGTTGCGATCCGCCTCAATCACCACTGCTCTCTGTGGATCCTGACGAAGAGTAGCGATCAAAACTTTAGGTAATTCATCCCAGTCCACCAGAGCTCCATCAACGTAGAGAGTATTATTCTCAGTAATGGTGATGGTAACAGTTTTCGATTCTTCAATCTGGGAAAAGTCTGCGGAAGGGAGATTCACTCGGGCTCCCGTCTCCACGCTGATAAAGGTGGTGGTAACGATGAAGAAGATGACCAGCTGCAACACCACATCCACCAAGGGTGTGACGTTGATCTCGGGATTAGACCTCTTTTTGAGTCGCCGAAACTGAAACATCTTCTTTGGTATCCTCAGGGAGAGGAATCGATTCAAGCTCTACCAAGGGGTGCGTCACTTCCATCACTTCCAACACCTCGGTAGTCACCCGCTCGATATCACTGATGATATGCTCCGAAAGCCGGGAAAGGTAATGGTGAATCACCACGGTAGGAATCGCTACCGAAAGACCAGCAGCAGTAGTCAAAAGTGCTTCGGAAATTCCTCCCGCCATTTCCGCCGGTTTTCCTACCCCTACCGCAGCAATCACGGTAAAAGTCTTAATCATCCCGGTAACCGTTCCTAAGAGCCCTAAAAGCGGTGAGATATTGGCGATCACCACTAAGGTGGAAAGGCGTCGCTCGTAGAAAGGGAGCTCTTGCATGGCACGGATTTCCATAGCCTCTTTTGCTTCCTTGGTTTGACCACTGAAGCACTTTTTGAGACCGGCCATGATGACCCGCGAAGCAGGCATGGGAAACTTCTGACTCACTTCCCAAACAGCCTTGAGGTCTTTACGAGCGAGAGCCTTGCGAACAGCTCGAATATACTTTCTCACCTCTTCCTTAGAATGGCGGAGCACATACCATCGTTCCAGAAAAATAGCGAGAGTCATCACTGAGCAAACCACAATGGGATACATGATGTATCCGCCTTTGGCAATGATGGAGAAAAACTGCATGCACGAACCTCCTCATTTCTCTCTCCAGTCAGGATAAGTGTAAATCCATTTCACTCCTGGGTCAATAGACGAAGACGTTCTTTAGCTTTGTCCTTCCACATTGGATCTTGACCCTTTTCTACGAGGAACTTATATGCTTCTATAGCTTCATCGAAACGGTCAAGATACTCAAGACACACTCCTAAGTAGTAGGAAGCACGGTCAAAATAGGCATTCTGGCCTTGTTCAATAATTTTTCCGAAATAGTCCTTGGCAGAATGAAACTCCTCTTGTCGCAAATACACGCTCCCCAAACGATACCAGGTATAGAGACGCAGATCCAAATTGAGTGTACCTCTTGAGTCGAGCTCCTCGAGAAGCGACCGGGCTTCCTCACTCCCCTCGCTCATTTTGATATCGGCAAGAAGCGAGAGGAGTTCCTCTATGTGCGTCCCTTGGGGGAACTCAGAACGATAAACCATAATGGTTTCTCCACTCTGAGCCATATTTCCCACCAAATAGTGAACCCATGCTACAAGGTAAAGGAGTTCTTCGCGATGAGGATGGTGAGGATACTCATTGAGAAATTTTTCTGCTCTCTCTAAGAAAGATGGATAGTCCTTGAGAGTGTACAACTCCTCCAAAAGGAGAAGAGTCGCTCTTTCACCCAGTTCACCACCTTCATCACATACGGTTTCTAAAAGTTCTCGGCTTTTCTCTAACTCTCCCAATCCATGGTATGCTACTGCTACACGCCAGAGGAGATTGGTATCTTGAGTTTCTTCCCCGAGACCTTGGTAAAGCTCTACTATTTTCGACCAATTCTTCTCCCGATAGGCAAGGTCAATGAGGTAAAAACGAACCTCCTTGGCAAAGTTTTCATTATGAATGAGGGGAGCAAGGTAGTGGTAGGATTCTTCAAAATGGTTGAGGAAATAATGGGCCTTTCCCAAGAGAAAAGCAATGAGTACCCGATTTTCTTCGCTCATCCCTTTGACCTTCTCAAGCTCGGTAATCACCGATGGGTAATCGCCTCTCTCCATTGCTTCGAGAGCTCTCTTTACCACTTCTTTTTCTTCGGCAGCAAGAACTTCTTGAGGGTTTTTCCCTGCCCGAAGGAGAGCCTCCTGGGCGTTATCGATTTGTCCTAAACGATAGTACGCGAAGGCCATAACGAGAAGGTATTCTTCTAAGGAACCAACCTTTTTTTCGAGAAGTAACACATCGTTCACGGTCTCTTGCCATTCTTCCTTCGCAAAACGGAGCTTGATGCTCAGACGGAGAAAATCAACCGGAAAAGCGTCCATGATTTGGTCTTCTACGCCGTTTATAGCTTTCTGAGCTTCTTCCAACCGGCCTTTTTCCAAATAAGAAGAGGCTAATTTCAAACGAGCTTCTAAAAAAAACTTACCCTGAGGATAGGTATCAAGGTAGCGAGTGAAACCGGCAATCGCGTTTTCCCAGTTCTTTTCTTTATACCAAGTATCGGCGACAAGAAAACTCCCCTCCTCCCCTTCATTCTGGGAAAATATTTGACGTGCTTCTTCAGTTTTTCCTAAATTTCGATACACGTATCCGAGCATTTCCGTAGCCTGGGGAAGGAAAAGGCTCTGCGGATACAATTTTACGAAGTTCTCAAGCAGAGGCAACGCTTCTCTCCACTTCTTCTCTTCATAGAAACTGAGAGTATAAAAGAAAGTAGCTTTTTCTAAGAACGCACTGCGGGGGAAACGAAGTTGAAATTGCCGAAAAGCTAACTGAGCTCGACGGTATTCCTTCTTACGTACTAATGTTTCAATCCAAATCACCTCAGCCTCTTCGATGAACTCTGCGTAAGGGTAATGAACAATGAGCTCTTCGACTAAAGGCAAAAGTTCTTCAAAACGCTGAAGTTGATAAAAAGCAGTTACCATCCCCCAGATTGCCTGTGCTTGAGCCTCTTCTCCCACATGTTTTCTCGCCTCAGCGTAGTGGGTAAGGGCCAAAGACCACTCACCTCTTTCACCGTAAATATCCCCAAGAAGAAGATGAGCCTCACCTAAAGAAGGGTTTTCGGTAATCGCTCGTTTCAGGATCTTTTCCGCCTCTTCTTTTTTCCCCCAAGTAAACAATTCATAGCCGATGTTATAGGCATACCAAGCTCTATCTTGAGTACGAGAGAGAAGTTCCACCACCTTTTCTCTTTCCCGGAGGTATTCCTCAGTTCGACCTAAACGGTAGTAACAACGGGCTAAATATTCATGTGCATCTTGAAAAGAGGGACTCTGCATTGTTGCCTGCCGAAACCCGGCGATGGCTGCCTCGTAATTGCCTTTTTCGTAATGTTCATAGCCTTCTTGGAAAGAACGTACCGCTTCTCTACCGTACTTTATCTCTTGCTGGGTACGATCCAAAAACCTTCTCGCTTGACTATGAAAAGGGTCTATAGCTAAAACTTTTTCCCAAACTTCCTCGGCTTCGCTCAACTTCCCTAACTCATAAAGCGTTCTCCCCAACCAGTAATAGGCTTCTTTAAAATTGGGGTTCAAGTGCACAGCTTCCTGAAGAGACGCTTCTGCCTGGAGAAAATTTCCTTGGTTGAAATATTGATACCCTCGCATATACGCCTCATAAGCCGATTTACCAAAGAGCCGGGCTTTTTCGGTAAGCTCCAGGAAGTACCGCGCTTCTTTGGAATGAGGCGCTAAAGTATAAGCTTTTGTATACACTTCCTCCGCCTTTTCCATGTGATCTTGTTCATAATAAATCCTTCCTAAAAGGAGGTATGCTTCGACAAATTGGGTGTCAATCTTGATCGCTTTTTCTAGATAGAGAGAAGCAAGGTCTAATCTCTTCTGATTAAAATAGGCATGAGCTAAACGTAGGTACACTTCGGCAATGTATTGCGCGGGGACAGTGTTTTCCCCGTGATCCAATTTTTCTACATAGAAATCCCACATTTCTGCTTCCTTTGCCCACCACTTCGTTTCTCGATACATATTGGCTAAGTAATAATAGCTTTCGGAGTACTCTGGCTCCTCTCTCATGGTCCTCTCTGCTAGGGTGAAGGCTTCTTTCCACAGAGGCCGATCAGGGTATTGATTTTCCTTGTACGTCCGTATGGCTTCATCCGCCTTCACTACCCCTTGGTAAAGGGGAACGAGAGTAGATAACGAAAAAGAGAAAGAAGGAGCAGGAAAGAGAGAGAAACCAAGGACTTGTGCTACCTCTTGTGCGATATACCGCCCTGCCTGAATCATTTCTGTTTCCGCAAAAATTTCACTGGGGATATCGATATAATCACCCTCCTTAAGCCGGTGCAATCGGGCGGTGACAATAATTCTTCTTTGGCCCGCCACAGTCCGATGACGCAAAGACCCGACTAACACATAATCACTCTCTAATCTCTTCCCCAAGGTCTGCGCTACCATAGAAGTAGTAAGGTCACCCCAAGCGATGCGAGAGTTTCTCACCAAATTGTCAGCAGAAAAGGGATCAATAATGTCCACGTTTTCTAATGAGGATAGGTCTCTCTTCACTAAATCTCTGAATAAATATCCCCAATATGGTTCTTCGCCATTTTTATCAATAAAAGGGAAAAGCGCCATACTCAGCTTTTCCTGGGCTAAAAGGGTTGGATTTCCACACACGCACAACCCAAAACAGAGAAAGAAGAAAAACCATAAGATCGGCTGAGGAAAAACTTTCATTACTCCGCCCCCTCTTGAGGTTGAGTGGCAATAGCCATTCTCTCCGCTCCAGCTTTGCGAGCAATGTCCATCACTCGTACTACTCGTCCATGGAGCACGTTGCGATCCGCCTCAATCACCACTGCTCTCTGTGGATCCTGACGAAGAGTAGCGATCAAAACTTTAGGTAATTCATCCCAGTCCACCAGAGCTCCATCAACGTAGAGAGTATTATTCTCAGTAATGGTGATGGTAACAGTTTTCGATTCTTCAATCTGGGAAAAGTCTGCGGAAGGGAGATTCACTCGGGCTCCCGTCTCCACGCTGATAAAGGTGGTGGTAACGATGAAGAAGATGACCAGCTGCAACACCACATCCACCAAGGGTGTGACGTTGATCTCGGGATTAGACCTCTTTTTGAGTCGCCGAAACTGAAACATCTTCTTTGGTATCCTCAGGGAGAGGAATCGATTCAAGCTCTACCAAGGGGTGCGTCACTTCCATCACTTCCAACACCTCGGTAGTCACCCGCTCGATATCACTGATGATATGCTCCGAAAGCCGGGAAAGGTAATGGTGAATCACCACGGTAGGAATCGCTACCGAAAGACCAGCAGCAGTAGTCAAAAGTGCTTCGGAAATTCCTCCCGCCATTTCCGCCGGTTTTCCTACCCCTACCGCAGCAATCACGGTAAAAGTCTTAATCATCCCGGTAACCGTTCCTAAGAGCCCTAAAAGCGGTGAGATATTGGCGATCACCACTAAGGTGGAAAGGCGTCGCTCGTAGAAAGGGAGCTCTTGCATGGCACGGATTTCCATAGCCTCTTTTGCTTCCTTGGTTTGACCACTGAAGCACTTTTTGAGACCGGCCATGATGACCCGCGAAGCAGGCATGGGAAACTTCTGACTCACTTCCCAAACAGCCTTGAGGTCTTTACGAGCGAGAGCCTTGCGAACAGCTCGAATATACTTTCTCACCTCTTCCTTAGAATGGCGGAGCACATACCATCGTTCCAGAAAAATAGCGAGAGTCATCACTGAGCAAACCACAATGGGATACATGATGTATCCGCCTTTGGCAATGATGGAGAAAAACTGCATGCACGAACCTCCTCATTTCTCTCTCCAGTCAGGATAAGTGTAAATCCATTTCACTCCTGGGTCAATCAAAAGAATGATAGGAGTATATATTGAAAACCAGGGTGTCCAGTTCCTTGCATCCAAAATCCCTATCCAAATCGACCGGTAAGGTAATCTTCGGTCTCTTTACGCTGAGGATTGGTAAAAAGTTGCGCGGTCGGGGCAAATTCGATGAGTTTCCCAAGAAGCAAGAATGCGGCGAAATCAGAAGCTCGTGCTGCTTCTTGCATGTTGTGGGTAACCAAAACAATGGTATATCTTTCTTTCAGCTTTTTGATTAATTCTTCGATTTTAGCCGTCGCGATCGGATCTAACGCTGAAGCTGGCTCGTCCATAAGGAGAATTTCCGGTTCTACGGCAATAGCTCGAGCGATGCACAATCGTTGCTGTTGACCTCCGGACAGTTCTAAAGCGGAACTGTACAGACGATCCTTCACTTCATCCCACAGAGCAGCTGCCCGCAAACTTTCCTCCACCCGTTCTTGAATTTTACTGCGTTCCCTCCAACCCTGAATACGTAATCCATACGCCACATTTTCAAATATACTCTTGGGAAAAGGATTAGGACGCTGAAATACCATGCCAATTCTCTGTCGTAATGCCACCGGATCGACGTTCTCTCCATAAATGTCTTCACCATCGAAGAGAATCTTCCCCATAATTTTCGCGTTATCGAGAAGGTCGTTCATCCGGTTAATACTTCGCAACAGCGTCGATTTTCCACACCCCGAAGGACCAATGATTGCCGTAACACTTTTCTCCGGAATGCCAAGAGTAACATCGTAGAGAACTTGTTTATTACTAAAGAAAACGCTAAGCTTCTCGATACTGAGCTTTATCGTGTTACTCATCGTATTCCCCGCTTTCGCTATCGGAATTTTTCCTTCGTCAACCTCCTCAAACACGCCTATCTCAAGGTCACAGTACTTATCAATCATTTACTCCTTCTTTCATCACAGTATATGATACGGAAGGGAAACCATCATGTCAAAAGGAAATCGAGAATACCTCAAGGAAGAGATTACGAAGGTTATTCCTCTTCTTCCCTCGAATCCATTTCCTCAAGTAAGTTTTCCTCAAGATACGACACACCTTTTTCTTTCTCGAAGCATTTTTTTACTTTCCCTCGAGGTACAGCAAAGACCTGATGGATGACGTCCACGATATCCCTTTCGCTCAATCCCTTCTCTTGGAGGGAATAGAGAAGTTCCTTCGGGAGAGGAAAATCCTCCTCTTTCCGTCCTTCTACTACCACAACAATTTCTCCTCTTACCTCAAAAGACGAATAATAGAGCAAAAGTTCTCCTACCGTTCCCTGTTTCACTTCTTCGTAAAATTTGGTCAACTCGCGAGCAACTACTATCCTCCGATTTTCCCCACCAACTGCACCAATTTCCCGGAGAGTATCAAGGAGACGACGGGGTGACTCATAAAACACTATCACAAAAGGCGAATTGAGGCTCTTCGCAAGAATCTTACGCCGCTCCCCCTTCTTTCGGGGAAGAAAACCCAAGAATAAAAAGCCAGGGCTTTCGAAGGCAGCATAGACAAATCCCAAAAGCGGAGCAGAGGGACCAGGAAGAACCTCAAAGGATATTCCTTCTCTCCTGAGAACCTGAATGAGTTCTAACCCCGGATCCTGAACACCGGGCATTCCTGCATCTGACACAAACGCCACATTTTCTCCCCGACGGAGAAATTCCAAAATCCTCCGTGTCGCCCTCTCCTTGTTGTACGAATGATAGCTCATGAGAGGCTTCTTAATCCCATAATGGGTCAATAGCTTGAGAGTAACCCGAGTATCCTCACAAACTATGAGGTCAACTCTTTGCAGTACTTCTAAGGTCCTTATGGTAATATCTTGGAGATTTCCCAAAGGGGTGGGGCAAAAAAAGACTTTGCCCCACCCCTGTGTGACCTTCATTCCTTCCGCTGCTCCGCCCTTAAGGGAACAAAATAAGTCCTTCCACCTCGGTCAATGAGTAAGAGCACGCTCTCGCCAGGTTGAATTCGAGAAAGTGCCTGTTCCCAATCGCGGAGCGAAGTAATTCCATTTCGATTACACTCTACAATGACATCCCCTGGCCTCAAACCAGCTCGGTCGGCTGCACCCCCAGATTCGATGCCCACGATCACAACTCCACTCGTACGTTTGAGAGCATACTGAGTAACCAAATCTGGGGTAATTTCTCGTACTTCTACTCCCAAGGTCACCCCCCAGGAAGGCGTCATGCTTCCTTCTTCTTGGAGCTCACCTAAGACAACTTCCACCACCATGGTTTTCTTCTCTCGCCAAATCTCTACCGTCACTCGGTCACCGGGGCGATGACTACGAACCACTCTCTGTAATTCTGAAATCGTATTGGTCTCCTGCCCATCTACCTTGAGAATAATGTCTCCTCGACTAATCTCTGCCCGCTCCGCAGGACTATTGGGCGAAATGTCTGCAACTAAGGCCCCTCGAGGTTGAGACAAACCAAATTTCTCCGCTATCTCCTGAGTCACTTCCTGGATAAATACCCCAAGCCATGCCCGCACAACTTTCCCTTGGTTGATCAATTGTTCCAAAATAGATTTAGCCATATTAATCGGTATGGCAAAGCCGATACCTTGGGCATAAGGCAAAATAGCGGTATTGATGCCGATGACTTCTCCCTGCAAATTGAGAAGTGGACCACCGCTATTTCCCGGGTTGATGGCGGCATCGGTCTGGAGAAAGTTCTCGTATTCCCTTCCCGAGTCACCGGCGGAAATCGGTCTTCCTTTGGCGCTCAAAACTCCAGTAGTGACCGTATGAGAAAGTCCATAGGGATTCCCAATGGCAATGACAAATTCACCTACTTTCGCAGTATCGGAATCCCCGAGCGGTATGGTGGGAAGTTCGCTGGCTTCGATTCTAATTACTGCGATATCAGTTAAGGGATCTCGCCCAACTACTTTACCACTAAACTGCTTTCCATCGTTAAACGTGACTTTGATCTCCTCAGCGCCCTCAATAACGTGATTATTGGTGATAATATAACCATCGGAACGGAACACAAAACCAGTACCAACTCCTTTCACCGGAACTCTCCGCTCCTCCTGGGTATCGCCAAAGAAATAACGGAAAAAAGGATCATCAAAAAAAGGAGCGAGAGGAGAACGATAGACCTTGGTTCTCAAGGTATCAATATTGACCACCGCAGGGCTCACCTTCTCGACAATATCGGCAACCACATTCAGACCGTCAGAAACTACGGGCATCGCTGTGTATCCTACGCTACTCCCCAACAAGAACCACAAGATGGCTATACACCAAACTACGGAATACGTCCTCCGCATCATATTAAAAGCCCCCTTCCCTTTCCAAGGATCTTAAAATTTGTGAACCAATTTCGGGATCCACATTCCCCATAAAGGAGAGATAAAATCCCTCTTTCTCACCCACCAATACCACATTTTCCTCTTCCCTCTGTACCAAAATCGGCCTCAAAGAGAGAGAGGGAGAAGATACTCTCGGATAAGCACTCTGGGTAATGAGGAAATACTGCAAGCCGTCACTGTACAGCAAGTAATAGAATTGATTCCCGCCACTTTTCGCCACGTACACCCGTCTTAAATCAAAACCAGGAGGGAGTAAGCGGGGAAGAAATATCCTTTTCCTCTCCGCCGTAGCGATATCCATTGTTTCTCTTCCGCTCTCCGCAAAACGTTCCATAAGTTCGAAATAAGGGGAAAGCTGACCATATTCAGGAGAAAAATCACGATAGATAAATCGACCTTCTTTGCGAACTTTCCCATCGGGGAAATAAGAAAAGTGGGACAGAAGGAAACCTTCTTCATCAAATTCAAAGGAAGAAACAATCATTCCATTGTACCGAGAAAAGAGGAAAAGCCGATTGTTCTGAAAGTCGATGAGATAATTTTCAAGAATTAAATTCACATCTTCTTCCTTAAGAGGGGAAAAAGAGAGACCATAACTGGGATAAACTCCTTTCACTTCCTGGGCGACGAGATCGAAGACGTAACGATATCCTCCCATACTCGCATGAAAAACTTCTTGGTTCCCTAATTTCTTCCAACCGAAACCGAGGTTCTCGTAACAAAAGACTTCATAAAACTCATGTTTTCTCAACCCGTAATTCTTTATCTCCCACACTCCCCAGTAAGTCTTACTCATCGCCTGCTCGGCAATTCTCCGCACTAACGGAAAGGCTTCTTCAGGACTTAAAATTTTTGGGGTAGCGTATCCCGGAAAAACACTGCTCAGAACGAAAACGATGAAAAGAATCGAGACCCACTTTTTGAATTCCATCTTTGCCAACTATCTCTCTGGGAAAAATTCCACGAATTCCACAACTTTTACCGAATGATGAAAAGCATGGAGGTCATTTCGGTCAAGATCCAAGTCACCGTCACTCAAGGCAACAACCGAGACCATTTCCTCTCGCAACCCCTTGACTTCCTCTTGGGCGTTACGCCACATCACTAATCCACAAAGGGAGACAACAATCACCAACGAAGTCAAGGAGAAGAGAAACGCTCTTTGCCAACTTTTGCGTTGAAGCACTTCTTGCCAATGCAACGAAAAATTTCGTTTTGGTTCTATTGCTAAAATGGTATAGGTGATGCGGAGCAAATTTTTGAGTCCAAGGAGCTTTCGCATTTCTTTCTGACATGAAATGCAAAAACGGAGGTGTTCTTCAATTCTTTCTTTTTCTGCAAAAGTCAGGTCTCCATCGATGTAGGCAGAAAGCTTTTGACGTACTCGTTCACAATCCATACTTCGCTCAACTCCACAAGGAAAGGATCTCCTCTCCATAAACTTCTTCTAATCTCGCTCTCACCAACTTACGTGCTCGGTGCAAACGAGAACGAACTGTTCCGATAGGACAACGAGCAATTTCGCTCGCTTCTTCATAGGAATAGTCCATGAAATCGCAGAGGACCATCACTTCTTTCATCGGGGTAGGAAGCTTTTCGATGATCGCATATAAATCGCGCAACACCTGTTTCTTAAGGGTGAATTTCTCGGGGTCGTCTCCCTCCCATTCGAGGCAATCCTCAAATCGTTCCTCCTCATCATCTTGGGACCGCCAGGGGATAATAAACCGGATAATTCGTTCCTTTCTTGAACGCTGACGGTAAACATTGAACAAAATGGCATATACCCAATTCTCAAAGGAACGCGTGTGATCATAGCTATGACGATATTGGAAGGCACGTAAAAAGGTTTCTTGAACCAAATCCTCCGCTTTTTCCTTATTGCCTGTTAAGTGAAAAGCAAAACGAAACAAATTTTTTTCGCATTCCTTGATTTTCTGTTCAAACCATATCGCATCTTCTACCCCTGATACCGGTAAAGACCTCACTTCAGTTCGATTCATGATGATCACCTTCCACGTCGTCACCTTTCACCAGAAATACTATTCAGTATCTTGTTCAAAAGTTCCTTTATAAGAAGTACCGATCGTATTCTTCCTCGTTGATCTCTATCTCCCTCCCGTCCTCCAAACGGAGACAAATGCTATCCTTAAAAACGTTAACTTCTAATACCTTGGCCGGTCCAAGGGGGGTGAGAATTTTACTCTCCTTTTTGGGCAATCGATACAATAATCGCTGGTACAAATGGTATTCGAAAGCTAAGCAACACATCAAACGACCACAGGCACCGGAAATCTTGGTCGAATTCAAGACCAAGTTCTGCTCTTTCGCCATTTTTATGGATATAGGATCGAAATTGGCGAGAAACGTACTACAACAAAGTTCTCGCCCACACATACCACATCCCCCAAACATTCGAGCTTCATCTCTTACTCCTATTTGTCTCATTTCAATGCGAGTACGAAAAATCGCAGCTAAATCTTTTACCAGATGTCGAAAATCGATTCTCTCTTCAGAACCGAAGTAAAAAATCAGTTTTCCCCGATCAAGAGTATAGTGAGCCCGAAGGAGCTTCATGGGAAGTTCATCCTGTAAAACCATAGACTTGGCGATGAGGAGAGCGTCTTTTTCCTTCTCCCGATTCATTTTCCACTGTACCAAGTCTATTTCTAAGGCTTTGCGAATTACCGGCTTCAGAGTGGCTCCTTCATCTACCGGAAAGGGTTTTTTCACCACCTCTCCTATTTCTAAACCTAAGACTGTTTCAACCACGCATTTATCCTTTAATCCCAAGGAAATACCCCGGGTATGGAAATAATACGTTTTGGGATTATCCTCAAATTTAATACCCACTGCATAGCTCATGACCTATTTCACCTCTCAACGCAAGCAAAAAGCACGTTACAACAATATCCTGTTGCACATGCCAAGTGAGATCTTCAATCGCCTCTTCAAGAAGTTCGATCATACGAATAAGCGTGAAAAAAGAGAAACGTTCCGAATCTTCTTTCACTATGCCTTCCCATTCTCTTGGGAGGAGAAAGTGTGAAGTCCCTTCCGACATTATTCTATACCAAAAGACTTCTCGCAGGTAACCCTCAAAAAACACCAAAGCAGAGACCAATTCCTGAGGAGAAAGTGCACTGAACTCACGAAATGCGGGTGTTACCTTACCCCCTCTCTTAAAATCTTCCCAAAAGCGAAAAAACTGTTCATACTTCCCTTGCTTACCTGCGAGAATTTGAAGCGCTTCATCGATACTCCCCATCGCAAGCGAGGCTGCCCGAATGGCTCGTGTCTCCTCCACACCAACCTTTTCTACGAGATATTGTCTTACCTCCTCAAAAGAACGAGAAGAAAATTTCACCAACTGACAACGAGAAACAATGGTCGGCAAAAGGGAATGAAGCTGAGAAGTAGTCAGAATAATCACACTCTCATGAGGGGGTTCTTCTACGGTTTTTAAGAGACAGTTACTCGCCTCTTCAGTGAGTTTTTCTACCTCGAATACTAGTCCAACTTTATAGGGAGACATTACCCTCTGCAAATACATATTCTTTATAAATTCTCGAACTCTCTCAATCTTGATCGAATTCTCCTCGGGAGAAAGAGCAATAAAATCAGGATGTGTCCCAGAAGAGAAAAGGCGACAACTCTCACACGTTCCACAACTATTGTTTTCCTGAGGCGCAAGACAAAGCAAAGTTCGTGCTAATTCGAGGGCAAAAAACTTCTTCCCTGAAGCTACAGGACCGAAAAAAAGATAGGCATGGGCAATCTTTCGGGAGGCAAGGACTTTGGCGAAAAACTGTTTCTGCCCGTGATGTCCATAGACATCTTGCCAACTCATGGCAACACAACGCTAAAATTTTTCATAATAGTGAATGGGAATCTCAAACAATACTCCTCCCCCCTTGGTCACTTTTACTCTCTGGGGAACAAAAGGACCTAAGGGTTCGTTCACTGGCATAGACGCCTCTACCATTTCTTCTCGGTGACCACAAGTTTCCCGAATGATTTTTCGCACTTCTTCCTTCTTTGCTTCATCGATGCCGATTAAAAAGGTAGTGTTTCCCTCCCGCAAAAAGCCGCCGGTTGAGGCCAGTTTGGTAAAGGAGATTCCCTTTTCTCGTAAAAGGTCCATCAGCTTTCCCGCATCTTGATCTTTCACCACACAAATAAGGAGTAAAGTAGGAGTGAAAATCACGCCACTACCTCCTTTCCTTTAATCTCCGCCATATTTCACTCTTAATAATCTCAAACACTTCCTCTTTCGATCGCTCAGTAGTGGATATGACCAAAAAACGCTGTGAGTCATTCTTCGCTATTTCCAGATATCCCGCGCGTATATTTTCGAGCACACCTTGCTTCTTCACAAACTCTTCTTCAAATCGAAGCTCTCCTCTCTCGGTAGCAGCCAAAGATCTGCGGACACCCTGCTCAGGTTCCACATCTAAAAGGATGGTAAAGTCAGGGTAAACGGCTTTCGTAGTTACTTCATTCAGTAAGTAAAGTAGCGACTGCGAAACACCTCTCCCATGACCCTGATAGGCAATGGTAGAATCGGTATAGCGTACACAAATGACCACTTTTCCTTCGTAAAGCGCCGGAAGGATAACCTTCTGTACGTGTTCACACCGCGAAGCACTGAATAACAACGCTTCAGTTAAGCCATCGATATCACCGGTAGCCGGATCTAAGAGAATGTTTCTGAGCTTCTCTCCGAGCGGCGTTCCTCCCGGTTCATGAGTCAAAAGACAAGTTACGCCCTCTCCTTCCAAAAAACGCCATAGTCGCCGAGCATGGGTAGTTTTTCCACTTCCCTCAATTCCCTCAAAAGTAACAAAAAACCCGGGCCACTTATTCATTCTTCCCTCGGGGAACTTGTGGATAAATGATTACCCGTCGAAAAGGCTCTTCGCCAATACTCTGCGAAAACAGGTTATAGCGTTCGGCAATTTTGTGTTGAAGACGTCGCACAAAAGCATTGCGTGGCGAGAGCTCCATGGGTTCACCAGCTTTCAACACATAGCGCGCGGCCCTTTCTGCTTCAATTAAGCCAGATTCTGATGACGGGGTCGGGGAAGACTCCGAATATCCAAATAAATCTTGAACAAACTTCTGGATCTGGCTATAAGTATTACTCCTCACCACATGAACCGGTATACCTCGATTCTCGGCCTCTTTCAGCTTTCCCACTCGTTTCCGATACCGACTCTTCAGAGTCAACACCATATCGGCCATGCTCAAATCTCCCGCTACTTCCAGAGGGACACGAAGTTGAGCGATAGCTCGTTCAACGTAATTCTTGCTTACCGCAAAGAGGTACACCCGTAACATCTTCCCCTCGGAAGCTTCTATCAACAGCCTTTTTTCCGTATCCATTTCTCTCGAGGAGAAGTTGGCTTCTTGGGGGATCTCTTCGCGGAGAACCTGGATACCCCCCTCCTTGGTTTTGCGGCGAATCTCGGGCCGAGGATCATACCCCCGCAAGAGAAAATCTACCGCTTGAGCAGTATTATGGTAAATCCCCAGAGTATCTCTATCTCTCAATTCGATCACGATATCAAAGGTAGGAATTGCTTTTCGCTCAAGAATAGCCTTTTGCGTTCCCCTCCTCCGTGCTTCCTCATCACTTAAAATGACCGATTGAATGCCCCCCACGAGGTCACTGAGAGTGGGATTGAGGAGAAGATTCTCCAAGGTATTCCCATGCGCCGTAGCAATTAACTGCACCCCTCTCTCCGCGATGGTTCGACACGCTCTTGCTTCTTCTTCTCGTCCAATCTCGTCCACAATGATAACCTCGGGCATATGGTTTTCTACCGCTTCGATCATTACATCGTGTTGTTTCTCAGGAGAAGAAACCTGCATTCTTCTCGCCCTTCCAATAGCGGGGTGAGGAATATCGCCGTCACCGGCAATTTCATTCGAAGTATCTACGACAATAACTCTTTTCCGAAATTCATCGCTGAGCACACGGGCTATTTCCCGAAGTTTCGTGGTTTTCCCCACCCCCGGAGGACCTAAGAGTAAAATATTCTTTCCCGAAACCACCACGTCCCGAATAATATCGATCGTTCCATACACCGCTCGACCAACCCGTAAGGTGAGTCCCACAACCTCGCCTAACCGGTTACGAATACAAGAAATCCGGTGTAAGGTTCTTTCAATACCGGCTCGATTATCTTTGGTAAATACCCCTACTCTTTGTACCACATACTCTAAATCTTCTCTCTCGATCACTCGATCGGAGAGAACGACAAAATTCTTACTGAAGCGTGCTTCCGGTGGCCGTCCTAAATCCATAATTATTTCCACCAAATCGTCGCTATTCTCTTGCTCTTCCAAGGATTTTCGAATGTAACCTGGTAATACCTCAAACAATTTTTCTAAGTTATCCACTACCCCACTTTGGAAGATATCGCTCATTGAAACAATTAGGCCTCCTCTATCTTCGGACAATACATTCCTCTGCCAACTAAGTTAACGATTTTACCATAAGTTTATTTCTTTTGTCCGTACTTATCCCATTATACCTCTGTAAAAATCCTTTAACCTATGATAAATTGGAAAAAGAATAGCAAAGGATATTTTTCAATGCAAGGGAAAAAGGGTGAAAATATTAGCAATTAGTGATCGAATAGATCCCTTTATTTACAGTCCTTCTTGCAAAGAACGCTTTCACGATGTTGAATGTATTATTTCTTGCGGGGATCTCCCTGAACATTACCTCGACTTCATCGTTTCAACCCTGAATGTGCCTCTCTTCTTCGTTCACGGTAATCACGATCCCTCAGGAGGGAAAAAATCGTTGGCGGGAGGAAACAATCTCGACGAGAGAGCATTCGTCTACCGGGGCAAAATCATCGCCGGATTAGAAGGATCGTATTGGTATAATGGGAACATTCACCAATATACCGAACGAGAGATGTACTTCAAGTATCTCCGCCTCGTTCCTCAACTCTACTGGGCAAAATTATGTCACGGACGTTTCCTCGACCTCTTCGTTACTCATGCCCCTCCGCAAGGAATACATGAAGGTAATGATCTCCCTCACCGCGGGTTTTCTACTTTCACTCTCATCCTCCGCCGTTACCAACCGAAATATCACCTACACGGTCACGTCCATCTCTACGACAACAAAAACGTCAAGGATCTTTTTGGCAAGACTTGGGTAATCAATTGCTATAATTATAAAGTCATAGAAGTTTAATTTCACTCTACCGTTTTCGGTGATCATGGGTGAATACGATCCGACCAAAAAATAAAGAGGAAATCTTAACGGAAGTCAAAAAAGAGGTAGAACAATGCACGCTTTGCGCACTGGCGACAACCCGTACTCACACCGTATTTGGGGAAGGGAATCCAGACGCGGTTATCATGTTCATCGGAGAGGCACCGGGAGAAGAGGAAGATAGAACCGGTAAGCCCTTTGTAGGGAAAGCAGGACAACTACTCACCCGTATTCTGCAATCGGTGCATATATCGAGAGAAGAAGTGTACATTGCCAATATGCTCAAATGCCGTCCGCCAAACAATAGAACTCCCAAGGAGGAGGAAATGGAAGCGTGTTTCCCATACCTTGAAGCCCAAATTGCTCTGGTCAATCCCTCCATCATTGTAACCTTAGGAAGCGTCTCGACTTCTTTTCTCCTCCAAACGAAGGAATCCATTAGCAAATTGCGCGGTAGATGGTTTGAATGGCGGGGTGGGAAAAAGATTTTTCCCATGTTCCATCCCAGCTTTCTCCTTCGGTATGAGTCCCGGGCTGTTGGCTCACCCCGATACCTCACCTGGATGGACATCCAAGAGGTAAAGAGAGTTTACGATTTACTCCGAGAGACCACTTAGCGAGAAAAAGATGGTGATCAAACTGTGCTATAATAAACAAGAATACTCCTGAGGGAGGGACTTAATATGAGTTATTTTGATTCTATTAAGGCTTTTACCACCGAACAAGTAGTAAAATTGATTGTCAATTCTCTGCGGAATGTTTCCGACGAAACTATTGTGAAACTCACCTACTTAGCAGAGAAACTGACGCCTATTGAGTACTATCGTGATCAAATCCGAGGACTTCGCCAAATGTTTGAGGAAAAACGACCACAAATTGTCTTGGCGAGAAAGGTCCTCCAAGAAACCCATCCCAATGTGAGAGAAAAGTTGATGGTCAATGTCATTGTAAAGAGCATCCTCTTGGGAGTTCCCAAGCGGCAAAAGCTTGAGAAGGAACTGGGATGCCAGGTCCCATTCTTCTTTGTAGTCAGTCCCACGATGAGATGTAACCTCAATTGTTATGGCTGCTATGCCGGACAATACCGAAAGGAAAGCGACATGTCCATCGAGCTCCTCGATCGTATCTTTACCGAAGCAAAGGAAATGGGTATGAACTTTCTTACCATTTCAGGAGGGGAGCCCTTCATTCGCAAAGAACATATGGACCTCTTTGAAAAGCATAACGACATTTCTTTCCAAATCTACACGAACGGGACGCTTATCGATCGCAATTTAGCCAAGCGGTTAGCTCAAATGGGAAACGTATATCCAGCAATTAGCGTAGAGGGATATGAGGAAGAAACTGACGGCCGTCGCGGTAAAGGCACGTTCAAGAAAATTACGGAAGCCATGGAAGCATTGCGAGATGAAGGAGTGCTCTTCGGATTTTCTATTACCGCCACTCGTCAAAACACTGAACTCGTATCGAGCGATGAGTTCATGGATTTCCTCATTAGTAAAGGATGTAGCTTCGGGTGGTACTTCACCTATGTACCGATTGGCAAAAAACCAGATATGAATTTGATGCCCACTCCAGAACAACGTATTCACCTTCGCAATCAGGTACATCGTCTCCGCTACGAAAAGCCCATCTTCGTTGGTGATTTTTGGAATGACGGTCCCTATGTAGGCGGATGTATTGCCGGTGGAAGGAGATACTTCCACATTAACAATGCCGGTGATGTGGAACCTTGTGTTTTCTGTCATTTCACCGTGGATAACATCAAGAATAAATCGCTGAAAGAAGCCTTCTCTTCTCCTTTCTTCCGAGCCATTCAAGAGAGACAGCCCTACGACAATAACCTCATGAGACCATGCATGCTCATCGATGTTCCTGAAGTACTGAGAGAGGTAGTGGAAAAATATGGCGCTCATCCCAGCCACGAAGGTGCAGAGAATCTCATCACCGAACTCCAAGGAGAAGTTGACCGATATTCCCAAGCCTTCAAAAAATTAGCCGATGAAATCTGGGAACGAGATTATAAAGGAACTATCTATTACAAAGATTACAAATCAGAGCGACAAGAATACCTCCGCAAGCTGGAAGAATCGGCAAAGAGAGAAGAAAAAGTTAACGTGTAATCTCCTCAAGTCCTTGTGGCTTTTGGCCACAAGGACTTGAGATCGAAAAGCATCTCCTATCTTGAGTTTCTTCGCAGAGCCCGAAAACCGATATCTTTCCGATAGTATATTCCTTCAAAGGAAAGGTGTGAAATTACCCGGTACGCCTTATCGTATGCTTCTTCAAGACTGTTCCCCAAGGCACACACGTTCATAACTCGACCACCGGTAGTGTAGAAATGGTCCCCTCTTTTTTCGGTACCCGCATGAAAGAGAAAAATACCCTCCCTCTCCCACTCAGTCCTCTTCTCAAGTCCTTCGATCTTTTTCCCCGTTTCGTAATGTCCGGGGTATCCCTGACTCACCAAAACCACACTCAAACATGATTGATTGTTTACCTGGAGACGAAAATCTCGCAGATTCCCATTCCACAGTGCTAAACCGAGCTCTACCCAATCACTTTGAATACGAGGGAGAACCACTTGCGCTTCCGGATCCCCTAAACGAACGTTGAACTCCAAAACATACGGCTCTCCGTATTCATCGATCATGAGCCCCAAGTAGAGAATACCTCGATACCATAACTCTTCCTTCATGGCTCCTTCTAAGAAGGGATGAACAATCTTTCTTTCGATCCGGTCCTCAACTTGAGGAGTTACAAGAGGAGCCGGAGAGTATGCTCCCATGCCTCCGGTATTAGGACCGACATCGCTCTCACCAACTCTCTTATGATCTTGGGAGGAAGGAAGGAAAAGGTAATCCTTCCCATCAAAAGCGAGCATGACCGTTGCCTCTTCTCCGCTCACAAAATCTTCGACGACCACTCTTCTACCCGCCTCACCAAACTTGCCATGAACCATAATTTCTGATAGAGCATCTAAGGCCTCATCGAGGTCGTTAAGAATGTATACCCCTTTCCCTCCCGCCAATCCATCAACCTTTACCACCACCGGGTAATCCTCTCGTCTCCGTAAGAAATCAGCTGCTTCCTCGTATCTTTCGAAAATTCGGAAAGGAGCCGTAGGAATACCGTAACACGCCATAAATCTCTTTGCAAATACCTTGCTTGCTTCTAAAAGAGAGGCTTTCCGATCCGGACCAAGAATGGGAATACCCGCTTCTTTAAAGAGATCGACGATACCCATGGCCAAGGGACCCTCGGGACCGACGAACACAAAATCAACGCCTTTCTCTTGGGCGAAAGTCACCATTTCCGAATGGGAATGAAGGGTTACGCACTCTCCAATTTCACTCATTCCCCCGTTTCCAGGAACACAAAAAATTTTCTCCATCGAAGGATTCTGGGCAATTTTCCACGCCAGACAATGCTCTCGTCCTCCGCTTCCGATGACCATAATTTTCATCTTGAGGTCACTCCTTCACCGTTACGACTCGGCGACCATCAACTCTCAGTTTCCCTTCCAAAAAGAGTTTTACCGCCTGAGGATAGATCTGATGTTCATACTGTAAAATCCGTTCCGACAGAGTATGGGGAGTATCATCGTCAAAAACAGGACAGGAAGCCTGCAAGACAATAGGACCGGTATCCATACCTTCATCGACAAAATGTACTGTGCACCCACTCACTTTGACACCATATTCTAACGCTTGCTTTTGAGCATCCAAACCGGGGAACGCTGGCAGAAGCGAAGGGTGAATATTCAAAATCCTATAGCGGTACCGAGAGACAATCCCTTTCCCCAGGATACGCATGTATCCCGCTAAACAGATGAGATCAGGGTTAGCCCTTTCCAAGACCTCGAGCAAGGCGGCTTCATAGGACTTTTTGTTGGGAAAAAGACCGTAATCAAGGACAGTAGCCGGGATACCTGCTTCTTGCGCCCGCCGGAGAGCATAGGCTTGGGGATTATCACTCACTACTAAAACAATCTCTCCTCCGATATATCCACTCTGCGTGGCCTCGATGAGAGCTTGGAGATTAGTACCACGCCCGGAAACTAAGACCACAATGCGTTTACTCATACCAATAACACCCTTCTTTCTCCTTTCACAATTTTTCCCAAAGGTAAGGCTTTTTCTCCATACTCGACACTTCTTTTAACGATTTTTCCTACCTCTTCTTCGGCAACCACCACGGTGAACCCAATGCCCATGTTGAATACCCGCCACATTTCTTCTTCAGGTATTTTCCCTACCTCTTGAATAAAGCGGAAAATCCAAGGCACTTCTATTTCCCTACGATTCACAACGACCCCCAAACCAGAGGGAAGGATGCGGGGAAGATTTTCTACCATTCCCCCACCGGTCACGTGAGCCATTCCTTTGATTTCAAGCTCTTGGAGGAGCGAAAGAACGAGAGACACGTAAATTTTGGTTGGCCGCAGGAGTTCTTCGGCAAGGTTCTGACCTTCTACCTGAGCGTCAAAACCGATGCGAGAAGAATGTAATACTTTTCTCACCAACGAAAAACCATTACTATGTAATCCCGAAGATGGAAAACCCACCACCACGTCTCCCGCTCGAATGTTTTTTCCACCCACGATCTTCTCTCTTTCCACTATCCCTACCGCAAAACCGGCCAGATCATATTCTCCTTCAGAATACATATCGGGCATCTCCGCGGTTTCTCCACCCAAAAGAGTACATCGTGCTTCTTCGCACCCCTGAACAATCCCTTGGAGCACCGATTGGAAAACTTCGCTCTTGAGCCTTCCGCAGGCGAAATAGTCCAAGAAGAATACCGGTTCGGCACCCAAACACAGAATGTCGTTGACACACATAGCCACAAGATCAATACCCACAGTATCGTGCCTATCCAGTGCTATGGCCACCTTAAGCTTGGTTCCCACGCCGTCACTCCCGGCCACAAGACAAGGGTTTTTCCACTTCGTACCGATGGCAAAAACTCCCGCAAATCCTCCGATACCGGCAAGAAGTTCAGGACGCCAGGTACGACGGGCAAGCCCTTCTATACTTCGAAGGGCTTTTTCTGCTGCGTCAATGTCTACTCCTGCCTTCCGATACGTCCATTGTTCTTCCATATTTCTTACTCCTCCTCTAAACCTACCCGAAGGAAAATATCGTCAACGTGTTTTAAAAAGTACCGATAATCAAACATCTCCTCTAACTCCTGGGGAGAAAAGTATCGTTGTATATCTGGATCAGCCTGCAAAACTTGCAAGAAATGGAATTCTTCATTCTCCCAGGTATGCATGGCACATCGCTGGGTTAACGCGTATGCATCTTCGCGCGTTAATCCCTTACGAACCAATTCAAGCAGGACTCGCTCCGAGAAAACTAATCCCCGGCTCTTTTCTAAGTTTTTACGCATATTTTCAGAGTACACGATGAGGTTGTCTAAGAGCTTACTGAAGGTTTGCAAGAGGTAATCGGTCAAAATACAGCTATCCGGAAAAATGATCCGTTCTGCAGAAGAATGAGAAATATCTCGTTCGTGCCAGAGGGGAACATTTTCCAAGGCTACCAAAAGATTGCCACGCAGCACTCGACTCAATCCGCAAATCTGCTCCCCAGTAATGGGATTTCTCTTGTGCGGCATGGCCGAAGAACCCTTCTGTCCTTTGCCAAAATACTCTTCCACCTCGCGTACCTCGGTACGTTGGAGGTGGCGGAGTTCCAGCGCGAATTTCTCTAAACTCGTTCCAATCATGGCCAATGACCACAAAAATTCTGCATGTCGATCCCGCTGAATAATCTGATTCGAAACTGCCGCCGGTTCTAATCCGAGCTTTTCGCACACATACCGCTCTATCCGGGGATCAACATGGGCAAAATTTCCTACTGCTCCCGATATCTTCCCCACGCTGACTACCTTTTTCGCCCTCTCCATTCTCTCCCGATTCCTGCGCATTTCGGCATACCAGTTCGCCAATTTCAAACCAAAAGTGGTCGGCTCGGCATGTACGCCGTGCGTCCTCCCTACCATGAGAGTGTATCGGTGTTCTAAAGCCTTCGCTTTGATGGAAGAGAGTAGGGTGTCAATATCAGAGAGGAGGAGATCCGCCGATTCTTTGAGGAGATACCCGTTAGCCGTATCAAGCATATCCGAAGAGGTCAAACCAAAATGGAGAAAACGAGCCTCCTCTCGGCCGACGCTTTGAGAAAGAGCAGTCAAGAAGGCAATCACATCGTGTTTCGTGATTTTTTCGATTTCTGCCATCTTTTCACGCGAGAAAACTATTTTTTTTCGGATATTGTCCACTTGTTCCCGGGGAAGAAGACCCAATTCACTCCACGCCTCGAGGACAAGAAGCTCAACTTTCATCCATATTTCGAAACGATGCTCATCGCTCCAAATCCTCTTCATTTCCGGCAAAGCATACCGATCAATCATGCTCCCATCATCCTCCGCCTCTCATTTCCCTTGATATGCCCCACAGTGAGAACAGTAAAGCGCACTTTTATCAATATACTTTCCACAGGTAACACACCTCTTTCGCTGTCCTTCTCCCCGAAGGAGATGAATTCTTTCCTCTAATTCTTCTATTTCTTCCTCTAAGGAAAGAATCTTTTGCCATTCCTCTTCGAACTCTTCCCGCTTGAGTTCGAGTTTCCCCTGGGTGAAGCATTCGTAAACCATCTCACCCAATTTCACAACGGTTGCCCACCTCTCGCGTTTGAGCGGAATCATTTTCAAGCGTAAAAACCATACCTCAAAAAAGGGGCGCATCCCTCTCACCTATCCATTCCTGAGATATTATCCATTGTAACATATTCTCCTCTCAGAGCCGAGAAATGCACTTTTTCTCCTTCATGGAAAATATGTATACTTGTCATTATAATAACCTGTTTTACCCTTATGATGACCTCATTCGCATTTGACAAGCAAAAATAGCCTCTGCTATAATGAAAGCGAACTCCAAAAGGAGGGATAGGTGTGAGAAGGTTTTTCTGGATCCTCATGATAGTATTGGTGCTCTTTTCGGTAACATCCTCTGCTGCCGAAAAGACCTGGGAGTCACAACAGGGCGAATTCACCGGTAACACCGTTACTGTTCTCATTACCGATCCTCACTCTGCAGTGGTAGAAGCATGGAAGCCAGAGTGGGAAGTATTAACCGGTGCTAAGGTAGAAATGGTGGTCGTGCCTTACGCTTCATTGTATGACAAGATGATTACCGATTTTATCACTGGAACCGGCGCATATGACCTCATTTGTTGGCCCTCTACTTGGGCGGGAGACGTGATGGGTGGAGGATGGGTTATCGCTCTCGACGACATGATCAAAGAATATGGGTATCCTAACTGGGACGACGTCACCCCTGCTATTAAAACCGTGGTTTCTTGGGCCAATAAGATCTATGCTCTCCCCTACGACGGTGATTGCCACATGCTTTACTACCGCAAGGACGCATTAGAAAATCCCGAATACATGGCCAAATTCAAAGAAAAATATGGCTACGAATATAGCATTCCCCCCAAATCTTGGGAAGAAATTCGAGACATTGCCGAATTCTTTACCGGCTGGGACTGGGACAATGATGGAGAGAATGAATACGGTATTGCCTTCATCGCCCAGAGAAAAACCCAAGCCATGTGGTCTTATCTCGATTTTGCCATGCAATACGCTGCGCAACCAGGAGTAGCGCCTTTCTTCGATCCCGAAACCATGAAACCCTTGGTGAACAACCCCGGATGGGTTAAAGCTATGGAAATGATCCAAACTATGACTCAATTTGCACCTCCTGGACTCCTGAGCTACGGCTATAGCGAACTCCGGCAGGCTTTCGTCTCAGGAAATTCGGCCATTGCTCTGGACTGGGGAGATATCGGGATCCTCGAGCAGTCACCAGAAAAATACGGGAGTAAGGTGAAAGGACTCCTCGGTTACGGACCGTTGCCGGGGGCCAACAAGACCTACGATTTCAAGAAGAAACAGTGGATTGAAGCATACAATCGGGTCAATTTCCTCAATTTCGGCGGCTGGGTCTTCTCTATCTCCAAGTTTTCCAAAAACCAACTGGCTGCCTATAAGTTCGCTACTTACTTCACCGCTCCCGAAAGGAGCATTCTCGACGTCTGTGGTATCCACGGTTACACCGGTGCGAATCCGTGGCGTTTCTCCCACTTTGAGAACATCGATAAATGGATAGAGGGAGGATGGGGCAAAGAATCGGTTACCAAGTACCTGCAGACTATCCAAGCGATTCTCTCCGATCCCAAAGCCGTTACCGATCTCCGTATCCCCGGTGCAGCAGAATACTATGACTACCTCGATCTCCATCTGGCACAAGTCCTTTCGGGAAGTGCGACACCCGAGGATGCTTGCAACAATATTTACCGCGAATGGGTCCGTATCACCGAAACCCAAGGGAAAGAGAAACAACTCAATCTCTATCGTGAATCCCTGGGATTACCGCCGAAATAAAAATTGAATCCTCAAAGCCGGGTGCATGCACCCGGCTTTTTTATTATCTTCTACTTTAGGAGAAAAACCATGGGTAAGGCACAACCAATAGGGAAAGGAGTCAAAATCGGTTTTCTCGCTCCTAGCCTTCTCTATCTCATGGCTATGGGAATCTTCCCCCTTGTTTGGTCTCTCTCGCTGAGTTTTCACCGCTGGAAGGCTGCTACGGCCAGCTCGCCCATCTTCGTCGGATTGAAAAATTTCTACACCATTTTCTTTGCCGATCCCCGCTTTTGGAACAGTTTTCGTTTCACGGTGATTTACGTTTTCATCGTGGTAGTCAGTGAACTCTCCTTGGGTTTACTCCTTGCCTATATCCTCAACGAAAAAATCCGCTTTCGAAATTTCTTCCGAGTCGTCTTCCTCTTTCCCATGGCTGCACCGCCCATCGGCATAGCTTTCATGTGGCGGATGCTCCTCAATCCCGATGCGGGTATCGTGGGCAAAATTATGGGGAGCATGGGGATCAATTTCGTTCGCTGGCTCACCGATGCAAAACTCACTCCTTTCGTGCTCATGGTGGTAGACATCTGGGAATGGACTCCGTTTATGTTTCTCGGTCTTCTCGCCGCTTTTCAAACTCTCCCCGTTGAACTCTACGACGCAGCCCAAGTCGACGGTGCCTCTCGTTTTCAAGCCTTTCGTTTCATTACTTTTCCTCTTCTCCTTCCTATCATCGTCACCCTCGTTCTCTTACGCGCCATAGATGCTTTCAAACTTTTCGAGTTAGTTTTCGGCATCACCGGAGGAGGACCTGGGACGAGTACCGAATCTCTTTCCTACTACACTTACACAGTAGGATTTCAATACTTTGACCTGGGTTATGCGTGTAGCCTCTCTTGGGTCTTTTTAGGTATTGTCTTATTCGTTTCACAATTTCTCCTGCGCAGACTTCGCAAGGAGGTGTAGGGGATGAAAAGAAAGAGCATATCGGGGTTTTTCGTTTTTGCTTGGATTTTCCTGGCTCTTTTCACTCTGTGGACTCTTTTCCCCTTCTTTTGGGGTGCTATCACCGCTATTAAATCTCCCGGAGAACAATACAGCACCGCTTTTTTGCCCTACCTTCAATTTAAACCTTCTTCATACGCTTGGCAAGTGGTCTTAGGACAAGCAGAAGGCGAGAGAACTAAACAAGGTTTGCGAAATAGCATCCTCGTTTCCTCGGTAAGTTCACTTCTCGTTCTCTTCATGGGCGCCTTGGGGGGATACTCCTTAGCCCGTTTTCGTTTCTCTCGCTGGAAGAATAGAGATATCGCCGTATGGATTCTTTCTAACCGTATGTTCCCCCCTATCGCCGTTGCCATTCCCTTTTTCCTCATCATGCGAACCCTGCGCCTCTTGGACACCCTTCCTGCCATCATCATGGCCCACATCGTCTACAATCTCCCTTTAGCGGTATGGTTGATGATTGACTTTTTCCGCGAACTCCCCGAAGAGGTAGAAGAAGCAGCACTCATCGATGGTTGCTCTACCGTACAAGCTTTTTGGAGAATATCACTTCCGCTTGCCCTTCCTGGCATCGTAGCGGTATATATCTTGTGTTTCGTCTTCTCTTGGAACGAATTTCTCTTCGTGGTTACCCTCTCCTATCGAAAAACTATGACCATGCCGGTCATCATCGCCGGCGCCCTAACGGTACGCGGGTTAGACTTCTGGAAAGTCTCAGCCTTATCGCTCCTGGCCATAACTCCACCGGTCATTCTAGCCGCACTTACTTCCCGATACCTCATCCGAGGATTAACCTTAGGTGCCGTCAAAGAATAGGAGTCATTGCCTTTTCGCAGAAAAAACGGTAAGCTGATAGAAAATGTGAGGGAGGTAAGACTATGAACATTTCCCATATTTTGGTCCCTACCGATTTTTCTCCATTCTCAGACTTAGCCATAAAAAGTGCTACCTCGTTAGCCAGTACCTTTCAGGCCAAGGTCACTATTCTTCACGTCCTCACCTTAGCCGAAGTCAATATTCTCACCTCCCAACCTGGAAATCCGTGGGAAAATGTGGTCCTCCAAATCCAAAACGACATGCTCAAGGAAGCAAAGGAAAATTTAGCTCCCTCTTTTCCTGTGGAGAAAATAGCCCTTGAAGTGGTAGCAGGGGAACCGGTTGAGGAAATTGTCCGCTTCGCCGAGGAAAACCAAGTAGACCTCATCGTTATGGGCACTCATGGACGGACCGGTTTAGCCAGTGTCTTTTTGGGAAGTGTCACCATCGGGGTGATCAAGAAAACCTGTATCCCGGTTATGGTGGTGAAACGTGGCGAGGCATTACAGTGAAGAGGGTCGAACCCTCTTCACTCTATTGGAAATACTGAAGCTCTCTATCCAGCACTTCCTCAACCGCTCGCTCTCGATAGAGGAGATGAGGGTAGGAAACGAGGGCATAGAATTTTTCTTGGTAGGTAGGCTTTCTATGCCGATAGAAAATCCCGAGGGGAATTTTCTCACCCCATTCTAAGCTCTTCTCGAAAGCTTTCACCCGATCCTCGGGATCGTACTGGACATCTAAGTAATATGCCCTTTCTCTGTACCAAGTATAGGTATTGACTCGGTTAAAGGTGACGCAGGGCTGGAGAACATCTACGAGAGCAAATCCCGGCCAAGTGATTGCTTGTTTGAGTATTTCCTTCAATTTTTCGATATCTCCGGCAAAACCCCGGGCCACAAAACTCGCATCTTGAGCGATGGCGATGCTGAGGGGGTTGAAAGGCGCCGACAAACTGCCTAAGGTTTGCACCTTGGATACAAAACCCTCTTCCGAGGTAGGCGAAGCCTGTCCTTTGGTGAGACCGTAAACTTGGTTATTGTGGACAATGACCGTGATATCTGGATTACGGCGAATGGCATGAACGAAGTGGTTTCCTCCTTCTCCGTACATGCACCCATCCCCGGATTCGGCAATGACCACAAGACGAGGGTTCGCGCTCTTAACTGCGAAAGCAACGGGAATGCTCCTCCCGTGAAGACCGTTAAAGACGTTCACCCGCAAATAATGGGGAATTTTCGCCGCTTGCCCGATTCCCGAAACCAGCACCACCTCATGAGGTTCGTAGTTTAATTCAGAAAGAGTGCTTTTCAAGGCTTTGAGAATGGCAAAATTCCCGCATCCCGGACACCATGCAATGTCACTGGAAAGGTCAAAAGGATTATCCACGACCCCATACCTCCTCCACCCGTGCACACAATTCTTCTATAAGGAACGGTCTTCCATCGTAACGAGTAATCCTCTCTCCTAACTCCACTCCGGTTTCTTGTTCTAAGAGCTCAGCAAGCTGTCCAGTGTAATTGTGTTCTACCACGATAGGAGAAACTAAGGAGCGCAGAATGTCTCGCAGGCCCTGCGGGAGAGGCCACAATTCATTGAAGTGGATAATTCCTGCTTCAATTCCCTTGCGAGCAAGTTCTTTCCGTGTCTCCCAGAGCACTCCCCAGGTGGAACCCCAGCCTATCAAGTTGACATCTCTACCAACCATCGTAAAAGGTAAACGAGTTTCCCTCTTCATGGCTTCCCATTTTTTCATCCTCTTTTCGTGCATACGGACACGTATTGTCAAGTCCTCAGTGAGGTGACCACATTCATCGTGTTCATCGCTATCTACAACGACCAAGGCTTTTCCTCCGGGAATAGCTCGTGGTGACACCCCCGAAGGAGTCAAGGCATAGCGGCAATACTCTTCTTGTCCATCTACTGGTAACGGACGCTTTACCGGCTCGGTCACCACAACATCCTGATAGGCAACTTTCGAGTCGGCAAGATACTGGTCACTCAGAACAATCACCGGCACCTGATATTGCTCTGCCAAGGAAAAAGCCCGAATGACCAAATTGATAGCGTCTTGAGGATCACGAGGCGCAAAAACAAATCGAGGAAACTCATCGTGAGAGGCATGGATGACGAAATGGAGATCGGCCTGGGAAGTTCTTGTGGGAAGGCCAGTACTGGGACCCGGACGTTGTCCGTTGACGATGACGATAGGAGTTTCGGTCATGGCTGCCAATCCCAATCCCTCCACCATGAGACAGAAACCCCCACCTGAGGTACCGGTCATGGCCCGTGCCCCCGCATATGAAGCTCCTAAAGCCATGTTAATAGCGGCAATTTCATCCTCAGCCTGCTCTACGAGAATGCCATATTCTTTGGCCTTGGAGGCCAAAGAATTCATAATTCCGGTCGAGGGAGTCATAGGATAGGCACTGTAAAATGTGCACCCGGCAAGCAGAGCCCCCAATCCTAAGGCTTGATTTCCATCAAGCAAGAAGCGGGGAGGATTTTCGGGAGGATCGATGGTTTCTTCACCGAAGAGTTTATTTTCCCCAACCAGTTCTGCTCCCCGTCGGAAGGCGGCAATATTCTTTTCGATAACCTCTTGTCCCTTCTTCGAAAACACCTGCGCAAGATAATCCTCCACTCTTTGGGGTGCCAAGCCTAAAAGTCGAGATAGTGCTCCGATGGCCACCGTATTGGCAAAAATCCTATCCCCTAAGTTCACCGCCTCTTTTTCAAAATCGATCGCAATGAGCCGACCCAAAGATGCGGAAGACTCTTGAGGAGAAACGTGACCCAAAATGAACCCCTGAGGAGCGACCTCGGAGTGATGTAACTCATGGGTTAACGAATCGAGGCAGACTAAGAGGTCGATGCTTTTCTTCGCCGCGTGCACAGGCTGGTTAGCGAAACGAATTTGGGTAAAGGTGTGGCCACCGCGGATACGTGATTGGTAATCTTCCAAGGAAAAAACATAATAACCACTCCGTCTGAGGATGACAGAGAGAATCTCAGCAACCGTTTGAACTCCTTGTCCCGCTGCTCCACCAATTTTGACTGTTCGATCTACCACCGATTTCCACCTCCTTAAATTCATACTCTGCGAAGGTAAACCACTTGTTTCTGATAAGGCATCTCAATTCCTTCTCGTCCCAAGGCTTTCTTGATGAGATAGAGGAGTTCTCGCTCCACCTCCCAGTGTTCTTGAGGCAAAACTTTGAGCGAAACTCGTATCACCATAGCAGAGGGATCGAAACGCACAATTCTCTGCACGAGTGGGGGTTCTAAAATTAGGTGAGGATGGTTCTCGGCATACTCTTGGGCTACTTTCTCGAGCACCTCACTCACCAGATCCACATCCGCTGTGTAATCAATGCCGATTTCTACCACGGCTCGGGTAAAATCGCGGTTGTAATTCGCCACCCGACTGATTTCCCCGTTGGGAATGGTGACCAGGGCGCCTGAAAAGAGACGGATCCGGGTCACACGGAGGGTAATCTCCTCAACTTTTCCGGTTATCTCTCCGATCTGAATCACGTCATCCACGGAAAAGGTATCTTCAAAGAGCAAAAACACCCCAGTTACAATATCCCTCACCAAGGTTTGCGCCCCAAAACCGACCGCCAAGCCTACTACTCCTGCGCCGGCCAAAAGTGCTGTGGCATCAACACCCAATTCTCGCAAGACGATGATCGCGGCAAAGAAGACCACCACGTACTTAATGAGACTATGTAATAGGGGGAATATGGTGTCTATCCTGCGACGAAGCTCTCGCTTCGATAGAGCAAGTTTACGGAGGAGGAAACGGCGAAAGAAGTAACTACTGAGAACCACAAAACCATAAGCACTCCCGATGGTAACCAGGATACGGATAATTTTTTCCGCCCAGACAACGAGGAGGGTCATGAGGAGGAAAGTCGAATGGCAACATCGGAGGCACGGAGCGTTTCTCGATGATACTCTTGGATAGCCTTAATAGTCATAGAACCATTTTTCAAACGTTCAATGGCATAAACTGTCGCCTCTGCCCCCGCAAGTGTGGTCACACAAGGAACATCTCGCATAATGGCTTCTTTGCGGATCACGCTACTCTCAACTTGTGCTCGCCCTCCTGAAGGTGTGTTGATGATCAACTGGACCTCTCGATTTTTAATCATATCAACCACGTTGGGACGACCCTCCCCCACCTTATTGACCAACCTCACCGGAATTCCGTTGTTACCTAAGACTTTCGCCGTGCCCCGTGTTGCTACGATATTGAACCCTAAATCCGATAACTTCTTGGCTAAGAAAATTATTCCACGTTTATCTCGATTTTTTACGCTAATGAATACCGTCCCTTCGATCGGCAAAAGAGATTGAGCAGCAATCTGGGATTTGGCAAAAGCCATTCCGAAGTCTCGGTCGATACCCATCACTTCACCAGTAGAACGCATCTCGGGTCCCAAAACCGGGTCCACCCCGGGGAAGCGGCGGAAGGGAAATACCGATTCTTTCACCGCAAAGTAGCTTATCTCTATCTCCTTCGTCAAACCGATATCCTTCAGTTTCCTCCCCACCATGACCTGAGAGGCCAAACGGGCAAAGGGAATGCCGGTAGCCTTACTCACAAAGGGAATGGTACGGGAAGCACGGGGATTGACCTCAAGCACGTATACTTCGTCATCCTTAACCGCGTATTGCACGTTCATTAAACCGACCACTTGAAGCTCTCGCGCTAAGGCATAGGTGTACTGTTTGATTTTTTCAATAATTTCATCACTCAGAGAAAAGGGAGGAATGACACACGCACTATCTCCCGAGTGAACTCCAGCTTCTTCAATGTGTTCCATAATACCGGCAACCAGGGTGAGCTCACCATCGCTAATAGCATCGACATCGATTTCGATGGCATCTTCTAAAAACTCGTCGATGAGCACCGGCCGACCTGGAGAAACCTCTACCGCCTGCTTGATGAAACGCTCCAATTCCTCCTGATTGTAAACGATACGCATAGCTCTCCCTCCTAAAACATAGGAGGGACGAACCATAACCGGGTATCCGATCTTTTGGGCAATTTCTTGGGCCTCGGTGAAGGAAGTGGCTACATCATTACGAGGCTGTTTCAAACCAAGTCGCACCAAAAGTTCCTTGAATCGGTCACGATCTTCGGCGATATCGATACTCTCCGGAGAAGTACCTAAAATCTTCACTCCCGCTTTTTCAAGATCTTTTGCTAAGTTGAGGGGGGTCTGTCCTCCTAATTGGAGGATCACTCCCTCAGGATTTTCTTTTTCAATGACATTGAGGACATCTTCAAGGTAGATCGGCTCGAAGAAGAGTTTATCAGAAGTATCGTAGTCAGTACTTACCGTTTCAGGGTTACTGTTGATCATGATGGTTTCATATCCCAAATCACGCAATCCCCAGGTTGCATGAACACAGCAGTAATCAAATTCAATCCCCTGACCAATGCGATTCGGTCCAGCTCCAAGAATGACAATCTTCTTGCGAGAGGAAGGGTTCACCTCACACTCTTCCTCGTAAGTCGAATAGTAATAAGGAGTTTCTGCTTCAAATTCGGCAGCACAGGTATCGACTTGCTTATACACTGCCTGTACCCCTCTCTCTTTCCGCCACCGCCTTATCTCCCATTCAGAGGTGTTCCATAACCGTGCTAATTGGCGGTCGGAAAAACCAAACTCTTTGGCCCGACGGAGGAGTTCTTCATCAACTTCCTCCCACGAGGAAAAATCTTTTAAAACATTTTCCATCTCTACAATATCTTCAATCTGGCGGATGAACCAAAGGTCGATCTTACTCAAACGGTGAATCTCCTCTCGCGACATACCTTCTTTGACCGCCATTTTGAGATAGAAGATTCGTTCTCCATTGGGCTTACCCAGCTTTTCGCGCAAAATCTCTTGCCGTTCGGTGAGAGATAATTCTTCCCACCCCCGCACATCCTCTAATCCGCACCTTCCAATTTCTAAGGATCGCAACCCTTTCTGTAAGGCTTCTTTGAAGTTCCTTCCGATGGCCATGGTCTCTCCCACACTCTTCATAGAAATTCCTAACACCGGATCGGCCTCGGGGAATTTCTCAAAGGTAAACCGAGGTATCTTCACCACGCAGTAGTCCAAGGCAGGCTCAAAAGAGGCCGGGGTTTTCTTCGTGATATCATTAGGGATCTCATCCAAGGTATATCCGACGGCAAGTTTTGCAGCAATTTTTGCAATGGGAAAACCGGTGGCCTTAGAAGCCAAGGCCGAACTTCGTGACACTCGAGGATTGATTTCTATAATGACCATCCGACCATTGGCGGGATTCACGGCGAACTGAATGTTGCATCCTCCAGTATCAACTCCAATCTCACGGATAGCTCGAATCGCCAAATCGCGCATTTTTTGATACTCTTCATCGGTCAAGGTTTGAGCAGGCGCTACAGTGATGCTATCTCCGGTATGGATACCCATCGGGTCAAGATTTTCAATCGAACAAATGATCACTACGTTATCTTTACTATCCCGCATCACTTCGAGCTCAAATTCTTTCCAACCAATGACCGATTCTTCGATAAGGATTTCATGGATCAGACTCACTTCTAAAGCTCGCTGGGCCAATTCTTCGAATTCCTCAATGTTGTAAGCAATGGACCCACCGGTACCACCCAGAGTAAAGCTTGGCCGTATCACCAGCGGAAAACCAATTTCCTTAGCAATAGTAATGGCTTCTTGAAGAGTGTAGGCTTGACCACTACGGGGAACCTCTATGCCGACCCGCATCATCGATTCTTTAAAAAGCTTACGGTCCTCGGCCTTGTGAATTGCCTGTGGGGAAGCACCTAACACTTTCACCCCAAACTTTTCAAAAATCTCCCGTTCTGCCAGTTGAACGGTTAAATTGAGCGCAGTTTGACCCCCCAGAGTAGGCAAAAGTGCGTCTGGTCTTTCAATGGCGATAATTTTCTCTATGACCTCAGGCACCAAAGGTTCGATATAAGTCCGGTCGGCCATTTCGGGATCGGTCATGATGGTAGCAGGATTGCTGTTCACCAAAATAACTTCGTATCCTTCGCTCTTCAATGCCTTGCACCCTTGAGTCCCAGAGTAATCAAACTCACAAGCCTGACCAATCACAATCGGACCAGAACCAATGACTAAGATTCTTTTCACATCTTCTCGCTTAGGCAAGGTTATCCTCCACCATCTTTACAAATTGATCAAAGAGGTAGGTAGTGTCATGAGGGCCTGGATGCGCCTCAGGATGAAATTGGACTGAGAAAACCGGTAATTTCCTATGTCTGATTCCTTCAAGGGTGTAGTCATTCAAGTTAACATGGGTAATTTCCACTTCGTTACCAGGCAAGGTATCAAAATCCACACTAAATCCGTGATTTTGAGTGGTAATAGCAACCCATCCTGAGCGGAGATCCTTCACCGGATGGTTCCCCCCATGATGACCGAATTTCAATTTGAAAGTTTTCGCTCCCAGCGCTTGACAGATGATTTGATGACCGAGACAAATACCAAAAACCGGAACTCTTCCTATTACTTCCTGGGCAAAACGGACCACATAGGGCAAGGCTGCTGGATCTCCGGGACCATTGGAGAGGAGAATCCCTTGTGGAGCATCACGGAGAACATCTTTCGCCTCCCAGAAAGCAGGGTACCTCACTACTCGACAATTACGCTTTGCCAACTCTCGGAGGATGTTCAACTTGACTCCACAATCAAGTACGGCAATGGTGAAGCGACCTTCTTCGTGCCAAACCTCGGGCTGGGCGAGAGTAACTTTCTGTACTAAATCCTGACCAACCATCTCTGGAGCATTCCGTGCTTTGTCTACAAGCGAGGCTGAATTCAGGTCAAAGGGCGAGATCACCGCCCGCATCGCGCCCCGCTCACGAATGTACTTGGTGAGAGCGCGGGTATCGATACGTTCTAATCCTATAATGTTGTAGCGTCTGAGATAGGAATCGAGGCTTTCTTCCGATCTCCAATTGCTCTCGATAGGGCTTTTCTCCCGAACCACAAAACCCTCTACCTGAGGCAGAGAAGATTCTACATCGAAAGAATTGACCCCGTAATTGCCAATGAGAGGATAAGTCATGACCACAATTTGTCCACGGTAGGAAGGGTCGGTGAGAATTTCTTGATAACCGGTCATACTGGTGTTAAAAACAACTTCTCCAGTGGTTTCCCGCAAGGCTCCAAAAGCATACCCCTCGAAAATTCGTCCGTCTTCTAAGGCTAACAGAGCTTTCACTTTGGACACCCTCCGCTAATCTTACCACACGTGTCAATATCTGCTTTGGTACATTTTTCCTCTTCAGGAACAGCCTTAGAATGACGAGAGACCCAAGAATAATAAAAGCTGGCAGGAAGGAAATAGTGTAAATATCGCCAGTTCCGCAGTGCTCTTCGCAAAATTTTCGGCCAAGTATAGAACTTACGAAAAACATAATTATACCCCTCTTGGAGCTCCTGAGGGGTCATCTTCGCCGGCCGATAGACCACGTGAGCGAAATCGTATCGAGACCAATCGTGAGAAAAAATGCGTCCCTCTTCTTCTAATTTGGTAAACACTTCGGTCCCCGGTAAAGGGGTGAGAACTGAGAATTGGGCAAAATCAATTTTGGCGTCTTCAATGAATCGGAGCGTACGAGAAAATACCAAAGTATCGTCCTCATCAAAGCCAAAGACGAAAGAACCAATCACCATAATACCATACCGATGGAACCGTTCAATGAGTTTATAATACCTATCGACACGGTTGAAAGTTTTGTGCATGTCTCGGAGCGTCGCTTCGTTCACCGACTCAAATCCTACAAACAGGGCAATACAACCGCTCTGACTGGCCAAGCGAAGGAGTTCTTCATCCTCAGCCATCTTTACGGTTCCCTGACTCACCCATTTCCTGCGTAAGGGGATAAGGGCCCGGAAGAGCTCTTTTGAGTAGGAAGGATTCCCCACAATGTTATCATCTAAAAAACCGATCATGGAAGAATAACACAGTTTGACTTCGTGAATCACCTCTTCCACAGGCCGGTGACGATATTTTCTCCCCATAAAGGTGGATACCGAACAAAAACCACAATTATGGGGACATCCACGGGTAGTTTGAAAAACATTTTTGAGGAGATACCGTCCTGGTAAGAGATCGATGCGTGACGGTGGAATACCGGAGAGGCAAGGAAATCCCTCCCGTCGATAGAACAATTTCATTTGACCACGATTGGCATCTCGTAGGAGTTCCTCCCACAAACCCTCAGCCTCACCGATGACTACGCTGTCAGCATGTTGGATGGCCTCTTCAGGCAAAGCGGTGGGATGAATACCACCTAAAACTACCCTTACTCCTCTCCTCCGGAATTCATCCGCAATTTGATAGGCCCGAAAAGCGGTTGCAGTCATAACAGTAATCCCCACCAAATCACATGGTTCGGTAAAGTCAACCTCCTCCAATCGTTCATCGATGATTTTCACCTGGTGTTCGGGAGGCGTTAAGGCAGCAATAAGGGGTAAACTTGCCTGAGGAAAAGGAACAATGCGCGCCTTTTTATGAGTAACTCCTGCATTTGGAGCAATCAGTAGAATTTTCAAGATCAACCCTCTTTCTCATAGCCTGGAAAGTATTATACACTAATTCCTCTCTTGTGCTACAATGAAAAGGGGTTAAGAATGCGAAAAGGGAAGCTTCTTATACTCTTTATATTCTTCTTGTGGATTCTTGGTTATCACTCTTTGGCAGCTTCGGCAGAAATCATAGTGAGTCAAATAAATGGAGCCATTACCCCAGCTACCGAAGAGTTCTTGACGAGAATCCTCAAACAGGGCCAAGAAGAAAACGTTCAAGCCATTGTCCTCCTCTTAGACACACCGGGAGGGTTAGAAGAATCTATGCGCAACATGGTAAAAACTATTCTGAGCTCTCCCATCCCTATAGTGGTTTACGTTTTCCCGCAAGGTGCACGCGCCGCCTCTGCAGGGAGTTTTCTCCTCATTTCTGCTCACCACGCCTTTATGAGTCCTAATACCACCGTAGGTGCGGCACATCCGGTGACCGCAGAAGGACAAACAGTAAGTGAAAAAATAGTGAATGACGCTGCCTCTTTCATGAGATCCTTAGCGGAAACTCGGAAACGGAATCCAGAAATAGCCGAAAAGATGGTACGCGAAAGCATCTCTCTCACCGAAAAAGAAGCTCTGCATCATGGCATTGTGGAAGGTATTGCCCAAAGCGTAGAAGATGTCTTACAATTTGTGCACCTTGAAAATTCGCAAATCGTGAAAATAGATATGAACACCAAAGAAAAAATCATGCAATATCTCCTCAACCCTAATTTCGCCTACCTCTTTCTCACCCTGGGAGCCTTGGGTATCGTTTTCGAATTGGCGAATCCCGGAGCCATTGTTCCCGGAGTTTTTGGAAGTATCCTTCTCCTTCTCTCCTTTTATGCCTTTTCCCTCCTCCCCGTTAATCTGGTCGGAATGGTACTCATATTCCTGGGTATTCTTTTCTTCGTCCTGGACTTCTTCGTTACTCCAGGGATAGGTATCCTCAGCGTCGGAGGAGTGATAGCCTTTTTCTTGGGATCACTCACTCTTTTCACTCCCGGAAAGGGAATAACCCTCTCCTTCTCTCTCATTTTGGCAATCGTCTCCTCTTTAGCGTTCTTTCTCATTGTGATCCTCTTTGCGGTGGTGAGAACCGTGCGACAAAAAGTCAAGATAGGCATGGATTCCATGGTCGGAAAATGTGGTGTTGCGAAAGAAGACCTCTCCCCAGAGGGGTTTGCGGTGATTGATGGAGAATTGTGGTGGGTTCGAGGGGAAAACCCCATCCGCAAAAACGAGCGGATAAAAGTCCTTCGCAAAGAAGGACAAATTCTCATCGTCAGAAAGGAGGAATAGAAAATGGGCGCTCTTTTCATCTTGATCATCGTGGTGTTGATTTTCTTATTCGCCGCCATTCGGGTGGTTCGGGAATATGAAAGAGGGGTTATTTTCCGCTTAGGAAGACTGGTTGGCGCAAAGGGACCGGGCTTGTTCTTCGTGATTCCCTTCATTGATCAATTGGTAAAGGTAGACTTACGGGTGATGACCATGGACGTTCCCAAACAAGAACTCATTACCCGGGATAACGTTCCGGTTACCGTCGACGCAGTGGTTTACTTCCGGGTGATGAATTCCGAAGAGGCGGTTACCAAGGTAGAAAATTATATTTTAGCGACCTCGCTCATTTCTCAAACTACTTTGCGTAGTGTGGTCGGCCAATCCGAGCTCGACGAACTCTTAATCCATCGAGATAAGATCAACGAATCTCTCCAGAAAATTATTGATGAGAAAACCGATCCCTGGGGCATTAAGGTATCGGCCGTGGAGATTAAGGAAGTCACTCTCCCAGAAGAATTGAAACGGGCCATGGCCCGCCAAGCGGAAACAGAGCGAGAAAGGAGAGCAAAAATCATCAATGCCGAAGGGGAATTCCAAGCCGCTGAGAAACTCTCTCAAGCAGCGAAAATCATTGCTGAAAACCCCATCGCTCTCCAACTCCGCTATCTCCAAACCTTGAGTGATATTTCCGCCGAAAATGCTACTACCATAGTGTTTCCTTTGCCACTCGAATTTATCAAGGCTTTTGCCTTCCCCGAGAAAAAGGAGGGTTAGGTTATTTCCTCCCAGCTCGTTTTATAACCCCAAAATACACAGAATGAAAGTCGTCTTGGGGATAGAATTCGGCAAGGACCGGGGAAGAGAAAGCAGTGGGTTCTACTCTCGTTTTCTGAATCACTTCACATACCAAAAAAGCTCGACATTCTTGAATGACGGGAATAGGCATACCCTCGATCGACAACGAGGTAAAACCGCACTGAGTAAACTTATCGGTATCACGACCGGAACACCTTCCACACAGGTCGAGTTCTCTTTGCATAGTTTCCACCGGAACATTCACAGAGAAATAGGGGGTTTCTTCTAAGAGGGTGTGAGAATAACGCGACGGTCGGACCAAAACTACAGCTACCGGCCTCCCCCATACGATGCCGGTCGTCAACCAACCAATGGTCATGACATTTGGATAACCACCTTTCCCTTGGGTGACCAAAAAAAGACCACCCATGGTTCTCAAGGTGACCATCCCTTCCGCCGCTACTTCTTGCCAATCACATTCTTGAAATATCATGAGCTTCGCCTCCCCTTGAAAGTTGTTCCCTGAAGAAGATATAATGGTTTATGGTATGTCTTTCATATGCCTTTTCGATCCGTGGAAAGGACCGCTTTGTACGTGTCCTCCCAAATACACGCTCAATCCCTATACCGGATGTGAACATGGTTGCCTCTATTGCTATATTACCTCTTTCATTCCCCATGCTTTCACGGTACGGGAAAAACGAGACTTGCTCAAAAAGGTCGAGCGGGAAATAGCTCGGCTCGATCAATCCCTCTACCTTTCTCTTTCCAACTCTTCCGATCCTTACCCTCGAGGAGAAGAAAAAAGAGGGTACACTCGGAGTATTCTCAAAATGTGTGGCGAAAGGAACCTCCCAGTACTCATTCTTACCAAATCACCTCTCGTCCTTCGGGACATCGACCTTCTCAAAAAGATGAACGCCGCGGTGAGTATCACCATTACTACCATCGATGATCAAAAAAGCAATATATTAGAACCTCGCGCCCCTCGTGTTACGGAGAGAATACAAGCAATAAAGCATTTAGCTCGAGAGGGAATCCCCACCATCCTTCGTCTCGATCCCATCATTCTCGGGTTGAACGACGATCTCGAAGAGTGGAAAGAAATTCTACACCTCCTTAAACCCTATCTCAAACAGGTGGTCGTTTCCACCTTTAAACCCCGCCCCGATTCATGGTCAAGAATTGCCTGCGCTTTTCCTCATCTTGCCGAAACGCGAGAATATTACTCCGAGAAAATCGGCAATAGTCTCTATTTACCAAAAGAGAAGAGGAAGGAAATGCTCTCCACCTTGAGAAACCTTGCCCATCAACTGGGCATCCCCTTCTCTTCCTGTCGCGAAGGCCTCTCTTCATGGAACGATCTACAATGTGATGGAAGCTCCCTGCTCACTAATCAATGAACTCACTTTCTCCAAGGGTGGGCACTCCATGCGGGGAGTAGAAGTCCTCTACGTTCTCTTCAGCGAGACACAAAATGGCCACGGTGAGCTCTCTCATGAGGTCAATATCTTTGGGTCTTTCCAAGGTGTTTCCTTCTCGATCTTGAATGACGCGCACCACTGGACGAATGGGTAATCCCTCATTGAGACGAACCACCACTCCTACTTCTCCGGTGGTCAATCGCACCACTTCACCCACCGGGTAGGGAGCAATATGACGCACCATGGTGGTTACTACTTGGAGATCGAAGAGCTTCCCCACATTTCCCATTAAGTACTCTAAGGCCTCAGCATAGGAAAAACGCTTTCGGTACGGTCGATCCACGGTTAAGGCATCGTACACATCGCTACAGGCACAAATACGAGCGAGGAAGTGGATATCCGGTTCGAGTAAACCATAGGGATAACCACTCCCATCTAAACGTTCGTGGTGTTGGAGGGCGATGAGGGAAACCAAAAAATCATAATCGGTATGACTTTGAATGATTTCCTTACTCCATATGGGATGCATGCGGATGATCCGTTTCTCTTCCTCATCCAAGGATTCCTTCTCCTTCAAAAATCCTTCGGGAAAACGAATCTTTCCCAAATCGTGTAAGAGAGCCCCTAATCCTAACTTGCGAAGCTGCAGTAGGCTCAAGTCCAGATACTTCCCGAGGAGTAAGCTCAATACTGCCACATTGACCGAGTGAGTGAAAATAGAATCACTACAACTCCGCATCTGCACTAAGTAAACGATACTCTTCTCATGGGCTAAAATTTCCTCAAGAATGTTCTCGAGGACCCGACTCACCTCTCGATACGAGGTCATGTCACCCCTCTGTAAGCGCTTCACCGTGTCATGAAAAATCTTCTGCACTCTTTGACGGGTATCGAGTTTGATCGGCTCGTCAATTTTGACATCTTGAAACAGATCTGTTTCAACGAAAATTGACTTAAATCCTAATTCTCTCAGTCTACGGATGTAGGTGGGATTCAAAATGACTCCTTGGTTGAGGAGTACCGACCCATCCTCACCCAAAACCGGGTATCCAACTTTCATACCAGGCTCAAGCTTTTCAACTGGAACGCGCATCATTTCCTCCCACGCCTCCTACCTCTTGGGGAGCATATCTCCGATAGTCTTTGTATCGAACGCTTTCTGTACCAGTGATGGCCACGGTGAGCTCTCTCATGAGGTCAATATCTTTGGGTCTTTCCAAGGTGTTTCCTTCTCGATCTTGAATGACGCGCACCACTGGACGAATGGGTAATCCCTCATTGAGACGAACCACCACTCCTACTTCTCCGGTGGTCAATCGCACCACTTCACCCACCGGGTAGGGAGCAATATGACGCACCATGGTGGTTACTACTTGGAGATCGAAGAGCTTCCCCACATTTCCCATTAAGTACTCTAAGGCCTCAGCATAGGAAAAACGCTTTCGGTACGGTCGATCCACGGTTAAGGCATCGTACACATCGCTACAGGCACAAATACGAGCGAGGAAGTGGATATCCGGTTCGAGTAAACCATAGGGATAACCACTCCCATCTAAACGTTCGTGGTGTTGGAGGGCGATGGCGATGCTCAAACTGTCTTCGGGCACTTTACCAGTCATGAGCTCTACTGACCACAGAGGATGTCCACGCATGGTTTCCCATTCGGAGGGGGTGAGTGTGCCGGGTTTATTGAGAATCTCGAGGGGGATTCTGATTTTACCGAGGTCGTGCATCAAACTCCCCAACGCCAAAACACGAAGTTGTTCTCGAGAGAGACCCAAAAATCTTCCCAAAAAAACCGAGAGCGCAGAAACATTGACCGAATGAGAGAATACCGCATCGTCATGTTGACGTAACTGAATCAAACTAACCACCGATTTCTTGGTACTCAAAACTTCGTCGATAATTTCATCAACCAAGCGGCGAATCGGCTCAAGAGAAGTTTGTCTCCCTTTCATGATACTGGAGAAAGATTCATTGAGGGTGAGGAGAGCTTGACGACGCACATCGTAGGAAATCGCCTCTTCCAAATCTACATCTCTAAATCTCCGGTCGCGGATATAGATACATTCAAAACCCGTTTCTTTAATTCTCTCGATTAAGCGACGTGTAAGTGTTACCCCCTCACGGAGAAGGACGACGCCATCGTCTCGTAGGAGTGGATAACCAACTACCATACCCGGCTTCAGATCGTGCACCTTAACTTTGATCATTCATAACCTCCGTAGAACTCCGTTGCTTTTCCTCGCCACTTTGTTTATTATACTATACACTGATGAGTGAGGTGCAATCGAGAATATTGATAAATTGGAGAAACAGTTTAGGAGAAACACAAATTCCAGCCTACATCGTTCCTATAAAGCTTTCCGGTTGGTATGAGGAAGGAGCGTGGGCTGCTTCTTTCGTTCCCACCCTCCTTGAATTGGGGACCAAAGCGTACCGTCAAGAATCATGGCTTATGACCATCGAACTGTATGCCCCAGAGTGTTCTTCGGCACTCTCCGAAGGGGAAAAGGAGGCTCTTCTTACTTCATGGGATAATCTCCTCGAGAGCTTCATGTACCAGCTTGATCTCTACGAAAGCGTAGGAAGCAATTATCGTTTCATGTTCTCTCTGTGTCTTGTAGCATACATTATCGGCCTTTTCAGCGTGAATACTTGGTGGTTCATTTGGTTCCGTCAACCCTATTTGGCTCTATCTGGGATCGATAATTGGTGGAAGAGACGGAAAACTAAAAGCTTCCAAAAGTGTGTGAAAAAAAGAATCATTGACGGTCAAGATGCCATGCGAAGAGAGGCAATCAACCAAGTCTTTGCCTTTTACACCCAACTCCAAAAAGCAGAGAGAGATGCTCTCTTGGATCTCATCTCTTTTTGTCGAGAACGAGAGAAGCTCAATCCTGCCTTTGGTGAAATTGGAAAAATTTACCTTAGCCTCTTACAGCGAGAACGGGAAGAGAGTTTCCTCCTCAAACGAATCGCCCATACTCCGATGAAAAAGTTGGCGCGTTTCTTCCTGGGGGATCTCTTACTCCTCCCTGAAATCTTCATTCCTCGTCCCATTGTACCGGTAAGAAACCTCTCTTTTGATCCTTATGCTTTCTTCCAAGGAAGTGACTATGCCCAAAATTCATCTCTACAAGCTTTTCAATAAGCACGGATACGTCCTCTTTTTACCTCGCCATCCTTTCTTCGCTGAAGAGAGAATGGCACGATACCGAAAGGTGTACCGTGGAGAAAACACCGAAATGATTCTCCACACCGAGAGTGAAGAAGATTTCCAAACTTTTTCTGCCTTACCGGGAGATTTTCTCAAGGTGGAAAGAGATGGCTCTTTCCTCTCCCTCACTCCCACGAAAACCGCGACTGAGGTTCTCAATTACATAAAAGAGGGATTTTTAGACACTGCTTACAAAGAAGATGCCCTCATCTTTCATCAAGAAAAACAACGTCATCTTTTTTACCATTACGGCCGTTTTCGGATGCGAGGTTTTTACGGTATTCTCCATCGTCTCTTCCCCATCGTGTTCATTATGCACGGTATTCCCGGTTTTCAACCCATGACTTGGGATATGATCATCGGCGATCCATACTTCGAAGATCGTAACTATATGAACCTTCTCCACCACTATCAAGAAATCGAAAACGGCATGGAAGAAATGTTGGAAAATGTTACCCTGAGGGTAGTGGAAAATACCGCCTTGAAACAATTGAATCAAATCGTAAGAGAAGACCGACATGGGGAGGGCTTTAACCAAGCGGCTCGAGTGTGCACTATTTTAGGGCTGGGATTTTTGAAAGACTTTTATTGGCCGGCAACCCAGGCAACCGAAAAAAGCGAGTGGACGAAATTCCTCCGCCCGCCCATCCCATTATTCCCTTGGCAAGAGCAAGGCGATAGAGATGGAAATGCGCGCACTGTATAGAGATACCGGAATCATCGATTATTCTCTCTCCTCGACTTTTCTCCCCTGGCTCAATCTCGGTTACGAAGATTTTATCGAAAATCTCACTGCAACTTTTCATGAATTTTCTCGCACCTCCCCGTTCAAAGCTCACTTCTCTTTTCTCCCTGCAAAAAATAACCATTTCGTTACCTCAGGAGGAAGAAAAATACCCATCCTTGAAATCGGTAATCCCCATGCTTCTTGGAACACCCTGGTTTTTGAGGCAACGTGCCATGGAGGAGAAAAACTTCACTCCGCTACTCTCCTTGCAGCGTTTTTCTCACTCCTTCAGTCGGGAAAAGAGCGGGAAGAGCTTCTTCGTGACGTTTACTGTATCTTCCTCCCAGTTATCGATCCCGACGGATGGCATAAAGAAACCAGAGCCTATGTGGATCGGAGCGGAGAAGAAGTACGCACGCCGGTAGTGGTTAATGTCCAACATATTAAGAACATCTTCGGCTGGGAAGATACGAATGCCGTCTTTGGAAGGAGATTGAACCAACTCAAAAGCAAAAGAATCCTGGCGCTCCAAGAATACCTCTTACACAGAGCTCCTTCCCTCAAAGTGTACTCCAGCCTCCACGAAACCACCACCTTGGAGAGCGAGTTCGTATACAAAAATGCAGGAGTGATGATCCTCCTTCACGATTATTTCAGTCCCGAGGAGAGAGAAAGGATTGTCTCCCTGCGGTATCCCCTGCACTGGAGAGAAAAGTTGGATTGTTGGTTTCGAGAGCGTTTTCCCTTCCTTCCTCCCAAGTACCGTCATGAAATCGTGAAGCATCACCCTTCCGTTCAAAAAACTCTCGCTATCCGTAACTACATGAAACAATTAGGGGTCAATATTTTTTCCGAACAGTTTGAAGCCCTTTTTCGAGAGTTCCCCTTCTTCGAAGAAAGGGAACTCCCTGTTTACGAAGGAATTTACCTAATCGGTCCTCTCTTCTGGAAAACCAAAATTGCTTTGGCACCGGATTTCTACCAGGCTTGTACTGGATGTGTGGGAAGAACCATTGAAACCTTCTCGCAATCGCGACAGGAAAGGATTCTTCAAGGTTTGGCCTTTGTTGACGGAACCTTGAGAGTAGAAATAAAGGGGGAAAGGTTCTAAAAATGGTACTCAAAACACTGGTACATTTTGAAGTCCCACATCCTTTCTATCCTCAAAAAAGAGTTATTATCACTCCCGTAAACCAAGCAAAAAACATTCTGCAGAGGATTTTTGTCCTCTTTTCAAAGAAACGGGAACCTTTTCTCACCCACAAGGTATATAGTTTCGCCCCCGATGCGGAAACATCTACGAAAATCAATACCCATTGCCATAATCTATTCCTCTACTGGCGCCAAGAGTACAGGCATTCCATAGGAAAGGATCTCATGGAAATTACTCTATTCATCCTTTTTGCTTATGCTATTTGGAATATCGGCATCATTCCGCTCTTCGTGGACTATATTTTTACCTCCGTTGGTGACTACCTCAATAACTATGCCCGCGTAGTACTTATCCTCTCCCCTCTCCTCTACATAGGATATCGAAAATTCTTGATCGGTGACACCATTCAAGGCAAAAGAAAAGCCTTCGCCTTTTTGAAGGTAGAGGAATACCTCCATTCCTCAGTAAGAGAACGGTTTATAGAAGATTTGCGCTTTTTTCTCTCTCGAGAGAAGAACCCCGATATCCGCGCCTCTATCTCCACGCTCATTACTGCCTTGCAAGAAAAAAACGACCTTCGAATTTCCTCGTTCCTCCAAGACATCCAGAGTATGCTCGATACCAAACGCCTTTCTTGGAAAGAAGAGGAAACTCTCCGCGATCTCCTCCAAGAACTCACTTACCTCCATAGGAATCACTTCCAAAGAGAAATCATAGAAATTCATCCTCACCCTCTCCTCCAAGAGTTTTTTTCTTCTCCTTTCTACCAGGAATGGTCAAACACAATGCACGAGAGCTTCCAAACGTTTCTCGTGCAACCCCAGAAAACGAGAGCCATGGATGTCGCTGAACAATTCCACCGGCTCGAGCAGGAACTTCGGAGAACATTGCACAACCGCTTAGAGCCGCAACACCTCGATACCCTCACCCACTTTTACCATCGAATTTACCTCCGCATGGCTCGACTTGCTCAAGCAAAGAGAATCTGCCTCTTACCCGAGACGATCGATGACTTTCTTGTTTTGGGGAGACCACGCCCTTTCCTTTCACCTCTGCGAACGTTTCTTCTTACCACCATCATGATAGGATCAACCCTATTCCTTTTCAGTCTCCACTTAGTGAACCAAGACGATTTTCTCGTGGTCCGCAAGTTTGTACCGGGATGGCAAGGTATATGGGGAGAGAGAGTAGAAGTCATTCACCAACCGGTTCTAACCTTGGGAAGCAAAAAACTCTTGGTCGCCCCTCCTCGTCCTTTCTCCTTTGCCCATCGTGCCACCTCGCGCCCTCAGACCGCAAGAGTCATTTTTATCTTGAAAGAGGTACAACCATCCTTCCAGGGTGGAATTATCGGTACCCTCAAATACTTGTGGGAAAAGGGCATGGCTTTTTTCAAAGAAGGGTACGGCAATGATTTTATCATTCTTGAAGGCACTGTATCTTTTCAGGTTGAAGACCCGGAAAAATGGAAACAGTACGACTTCGACGGAATGGGAAAAGAACGTCTCGAGAGAGATTTAGAAACCTCTTTCACTTCTTACTTTGAAGACCTTCAGGGAGAATATCGGGAAAACTTCTTGGGCGAAGAGTATGAACAAGCGAAGGCCCATCTCACTGAAGTCTCAAAAAGCGCCAACTTTAAAACTTGGGTTCGCCGTTTCCTCTATCCTTCACCTCTTGATACCTATCGTGTGGGTTCGGTATACGATATGTACTTGGTCGGTTTAGATTGGCTCCTCCGCCATCCTCGCTTGGAAAAAAATCCGGAGTGGCAAGAATTCGTCCAACACGAAATAGAAACGATTAAAGAAAAAATGAAAAAAGAACACGATGAACTCATTGCTAATCCTCTCAAGGTGAGAAAAATGTTTCAGAATCCTAATCTCTTCGAATTTGCAGAATATCCAGGACTCTATCAAACCTTGCTTTTTATGGCCATGACCGAACTCATTAACGCTCGGATTACCGAAGACCTTCAAAAAGAGGAGATGATAAAACGCATGAATCTCGACACCCTCAACTATCTCTGTGAAAAAAGAGCAACATTCCTTTCCGCCATCGGTATCCGTTTACAATCCGTGAATCTCCGCTTAGGAAGAGTCTCTTACCTCCATTATCTGAGGCTCCTCCAACGGAGACAAAATCTGCTATAAAAGAGGAGTGCTTATGCCCTGGAAAAATTTTTTCCGTTTTCTGGGTAACTTAATTCTCGGCCTTTTGGTCATATTTCTTTTGGTTTCCGTTCTTGCGGTGTTGGTGTTATGTCGTCATTCCCTTCCTCCCCAGAGCGTAGCCATTGTGCGAGAAGTGTGGAGTAAGGAAGGAGCTCTCTTTGGGCCCACTGCCCTTCCTTTTCGGGTTCGAGTACTGACCAACAAAACCGATCGTCCCCTTACCTTCTTTATCCAACCCCCTCCTTTTGGGGTCATAGAAGAGATGATGCCCCTCCAGGCTGAATTCTCTTTTTCTTTTCATTTCCCCCTTTGGCAAAAAGACAAAATCACTGGGAATCCCAATGACGGGAGTATCGCATACATCAGTACGGTAACGAGCAGTTTCAAAATCGGGGATTTCAAAAAGTTTGCCCGTCAGTTAGACCCCAAGGCCTTCCAATATCAGAATGAAACGAACCCCTCCCCCTTCTTGCTCTCCCTGACCAAAAGTGGGCGAGTCATTCCTTCTCACCGCCTGGATCTCCTTCGAGAGATCGTGTATTTTGATTTTTCCCAAGCACTCATGACCACCTTAGCAGAAATCTCTCAAAGCATTCATTTCAAAATTTACCTCATCCAAAAAGCCTTGGAACCCCGAAGACCAACATCTCTCTCCGAACAAAAAATTCAAATTTGGAAATATTTAGAACGATACCCTTGGTATAAATTAGAACCCCCAGCAATTGGGACCATTTTCCAAACCGATAACCAAATCTTGGAAAAACTCACCGAGTATCTGCAAAAAGAAGCCACCTCCGATCCAACCCTCGAAGACCTGAAACTCGAGATCCAAGAGTATTTCTCTCAATATATCACCGAACATCCGGAAAGTTATTCTCAAGAACTCTGGGAATACGTCATCGAAAAGGGAGTTACCCTCCCTGCACCTCCATCCATGGAAGAAATTCGCTCTCTCACTTATGTCTATGTTCAAAACCATCCTATTATTCTCAAAAATATTTTAAGTAATAAAGCGTACCAAGACACCCTCTCGGAGCAATATGGCGTGGGCATCCTCGACACCAAAATCGAGCTCTCTGAAGACTTAGCTTCCCGATATCCCAATCTTCTTCCTTAGAGGAGGCCATTTATGGAACTTTCTCTCATTCGTACTTTCCTCTTAGATATGGACGGAACAGTATATTTGGGGAACCAACTCCTCCCCGGAGCAAAAGATTTTCTGAACACTCTTCGCAATCAAGGCAAGCGTTTCTACTTCTTAACCAATAACTCTTCTCATCGAGCTTCCTTCTACGCCCAAAAACTCCACAATATGGGCGTTGTCTCCTGCACCCGTTCTCATATTATCACCTCTGGAGAGGTATGTGCATTCTACTTGAAAAACATGAAGCCTCGCGCTCGGGTCTTCCTCCTCGGCACTCCCGAATTAGAGATTGAATTCCTCCAAGCCGGTCTTACCCTGGTACACGAAGACCCTGACTACGTTGTTTTAGGCTTTGACAAAACTCTCACCTACGAAAAACTCAATCGTGCGTGCCAATTCATTCGAAAGGGCATCCCCTTTTTCGCCACCCACCCAGACTTAGTCTGTCCTACGGAAAACGGTCCCATCTTAGACGCTGGATCAATCATGAAAGCCATTGAAGCATTCACCGGTGTCACGCCGAAAATATTTGGTAAGCCCTACCCAGAAATGATTGACTATGTATTGCACAAAACACAGGCCCAAAGAGAAGAAACTGCGATGATTGGCGATCGTTTATACACTGATATCGCCATGGGCCGTCAAGCAGGCATAACCACGATTCTTGTTCTCACCGGCGAAACCAGCAAAGAAGATGTACCCAAATCAAGGTGGCAACCTGATTTTGTCTTTTCCTCACTGAAAGAACTTGAAGAGCATATTTCTCGTTGAGGAGATGAAAGGGTATGGAAAACTATTTTATCGCCCAATTAGAGAACCAACTTTTTCCCTGTAGTTGCGGGAAAACTCATTCCGTGCGAACCAAGAAAATCATCGTAGGGAAAGGGATTTTAGCCCGTATCCCTGAGGTATTAACCGAGCTGAATCTCGGTAAAAAAATACTGCTCGTTTTCGATGAAAATACCTATCGCGCGGCCGGTAAATATGTGGAAGAAACATTACAAGGAGAGCACTTTGAAACCATCGCCTGTCCACTTTCTCCCAAACCAGATTGGCCATACCTCGAACCCGATGAGGAAGCCCGGAGTACCATAGGTTCTTATCTCTACTACGAGCCGAATCTCCTCATGGCCATCGGTTCCGGAGTGATCACTGATCTGACCAAATTCGTTGCCCACCGATTGTCCATCCCTTTCGTGGCCGTTGCCACAGCCCCGTCGATGGATGGTTATTCTTCACCAGGGACACCGATGCTTGTAGGAGGATACAAAGTTACCTACGACGCTACACCCCCTCAGGTAATCTTTGCCGACTTAGACGTCCTTACTCGTGCTCCTCTCCCTCTCATCCACGCCGGTTTGGCCGACCTGGTGGGGAAAATCACCTCCAATGCTGATTGGGCTATGCGGACGATGCTCTGGCAAGAAAGCTTCTGTCAACCAATTTGGGAGGATACCAAAACGAGACTCATGACCTTAGATCAAGAAGCGGAAAAACTTCCCCAAAGAGATGAAAAGAGTATTTTCGATCTCTCCTTAGCTTCACTCTATTCCGGAATGGGAATGGATATGGTCGGTGACTCCCGTCCCGCCTCCGGCGCCGAACATCTCGTCGCCCATTACCTTGAAATCATGGCCCTCCACCGGGGGATTCACCCCTCCCTCCACGGACTCAGAGTAGGGGGAGCAACCGTGGTGGTGAGCAAAATGTATCACCGTTTCTTAGAAGAGGTAAATGATCTCGCTCGCAGAACCTGGATCCTTCTCTCCCATGAAAAATTTGAAACAATAAAGATGCACTTTGGACCTTTATTCCCTTTTGCTCAAGAAGTAGTACTCAAAAAGCAAAAGCTCACGCCTTGTCCACTTGAAGTGCTCAAAACGGAGCAGTTCCGCGAAGCTATCGAAGATAAACTCTCTTCCCTCCCCTCTCCATCGCGCACTCTCTCTCGAGCTCTTGCCCCCCAAAGCCTTGAAGAACTCGGATTTCCTCCGTCTCTCATCCGCGAAGCATTCTTATATGCACGATTCTTACGGGAACGCCTCACTCTTCTTGATCTTTTAGACGCCTTAGGGGTATTGGAAGAATACCTCGACTGGGCACTTTCGGAATGAACCACCGTATCCTCAAGGAAAGAAGGAGGAACTCTTTCGCCGATTCCCTCCTTCTTTCCGGTCGACCCTAGTCAAAACCATTCACAGAAGGTAGACGACGATAGCCTGTTCCAACGCGCTCTGGGAAATAACTTCTTTGATCACCTTTTTCACAAATCCCCGAGCATCCACAAAAACGAGAGAAGGAACTCCGGTACCGGCGAGTTCCCGTTGCACCCTTCCGTAGTCATCAATTAAAACCGGGAAGGTCCATCCGTATCGCTCCACAAATTGATTCCTCACCTGAATTGCATACATCGAGCGCTCGGCAATTAAGGCACCCGAAGTCCCCTGTTCGTTAACCGCTATTCCCAAAAATTCCACCTGATCGCGATATTTCTGGTACACCGTTTCGAGAAAAGGTGCCTCATCCTGGCAATGGGGGCAATAGGTTTTGAAAAAGATCAAGACTGCCGGTTTTCCTCGAAAGTTCTGGAAAGAAACTTCGTTGCCGGTGATATCAAAAAGAACGAATTGGATTCCCCCATCCTCCTCAGGAGGAGTCGGTTGAGGAGAGGAAATAGGGTTATTCTCAGAGAAAGAACAACCGCCCATGATCACTAAGGAAACAAACAACATCACTATTCGAACCATCGAGTGTCGTGACCACCTCATACTATCACTCCCTTTCTACAGCGGATTGTAATTCCCGAATAATTTTCTGCAACTCTTTTCCTTGTGCTCTCGCCTCGGGAAAAGAACGAGTATTCTCCAAGAATAATTCCCACACATTGACTCCCTTGCTATAAAAATCTTTGGCTTTTTCTTTTTCTCCACGAGACCAGTAGAAATCGCCTACACTCTTATAGGCTAAAGCCAAGTGTTCATAGGCCACCGGGAAGAGATGAGCTTTCTCTACCGCCTCGTGAAAGAATTTCAAACCTTCTTCGAATCGACCACTCTCCACATAGAGGAGCCCCAAATGTTCTGCATGGATATAGCGAAAGGGAGATAAACGATACGCTCTTTTGGCTTCTTCCTCGCTCAGTTCTCGCCATGCTTTTTCGTTATTCTCCAGCAATAACCCCCGGTACGCTTGGCTCAAACCGAGGTGCACTTGCGCATTCAAGAAATCAAAACGTGCTGCATCGCGATAGAAAGCGACTGCCTCTTCCAGATTTCCTTGTCCCAAAAGATACTCTCCTACCATAGCCTGCTCAACTCCGTAAGCCATGAGCGAAACACTGATGAGAAAAACGACGGCGAGCAGAAATCCCCATCCGGAGTTGATCGTCAGTTTAGGACAGAAACGGGGAAGGGGAGGATTACTCTCTCGTATCATTCCCCCGATCACACCAGCAAAAAACCAAATGGCGAAGTGATACGAACCTAAGGAGAAATTAATATCCAAGAAGCTGTGGGCAAAACCCATGAAGAGCATACCCATAATGCCCCATCCTAAAATCGCCCTTTCCCCAGTAAACGCTTTTCTCTTGGTCCACATTCCTGTAAAAAGCGAAAAGAACAAAGCGAAAAGGAAGAAGAGCCCTAAGAATCCACCTTCCACGAAAACCTGCGCATAGAAATTATGGGTGCTCTCGGTAAAATATGGTGCCGACTGGTAAGCAAGATACATCACCTTCCAGGCTCCCCCACCCCATCCTTGTAACGGTCTCTCTAAGCCGATCTCCCAGGCATCACGGAAAAAGGTAAATCTTCCGACCACATTAGGATCCGATAAACGGATACTTTGAAGACGTTGAAGGAGCTGTGAGGGAAGAAGCTGTGAACCATGCATGAAAAATAGGGAAAGTGCTACGATCACAACAACGGCTCCCACGAAAACATACCATCGACGAGACCACTGCACCAACTTCTTTTCTCCTCGAAGAAGAAGTGAGGCAACGGAGACAAGGAGCAAGGCACCGCCCAAAAACCAAGCAAAAAAAGCTCCTCCTTCCACTTCGGTAAGGTGGTGCTCAAGGAAGGGGAGGAAGATCACAAAAACCAGGCCGGAAACCACCTCAACGAGGAAGAAACGAGTTTTAACCTCTCGAGGAAGAACAAGGAGGAGGAAGAGAAGGGTGAGAGGAAAGGTAAGAAACGTCCCTCGCGAATAGGTAAAGAACATGCCCCCTAATACCAGAAAAGAGAGAAAGAGAGCCAGGTTTTTCCAAAGCCTATGCCCTTCTAAGAGAAAAAAGGTTAAAAGTCCAAAATAGGCCATGGCAAAATAGGAAGCAGCTGTATTTGGATATTGAAAGGTCGAATAGAGGCGTCCACCGACAAAGAGTCCAACCGTACTCAAATAAGTGGGAAGTACGGTAGGCTTCAAGACCCCAAAATGGGAAAATAATCCCAGGAAAGTGAGCAGAGTCGCACTCAGGCCAAAAAAGAAGAGAAACCACCTTCCCTTGGTTTGCAAAAGAGGGGCAACATATTCAACCACGAGAAAGAACACAAAAAAACTGAAGTAAGTCAGAAACTCTCTCCAGGCAAGACCTTTATCGGCAGCCCAAGGAACATTGAAGAGATATAACGCTACCAACAAGAGAAAACTCCATTCCCAAGGGGTTTTGAGGGTAATGAACTCTTGCAGGGCGAAAAAACGGAGGAAAAAGAAAACCGTAACGGCTACCCAGAGGGCAATAAAGAAACGGAGGCGCTCGAAATCGAAATACAACCCACGATAGTAGGCGGAAAGGAGGGTGAGGAAAAATAGAAACCCTAAGAGATAGGTGTCACGAAAAATTTTGACCGCTTTACGCGCTTTGCGATGCTTGGAACGATTAGACATAGGCACTCACCGTATTTCGCAAGAGGGACATCCTTCTCTCTCCCGGTCACGCTCTACAGGGGTAACGGCCCAAAGACCGAGTTTCTTCTCACGCGCCTCTTCTTCGGCCTCCAGCAAGTAACCGAGAAGATTCCGACTCGCCGTTCCCCCGTCGAGCATCACCAATCCCTCCCGCAATAATTCCGCATTGAGAATACACATCGTTTCGTCTCGTTCGCAGGAAGGGAGATAAATATATCCAACCCACTGTTTTTCTTCCCGCCCGTGAGCGAGAGCAAAATCAAAGAGTACTCCATCTTCACCGGTTAATTCTCGAGCCCTCTCCATTGCCTGTTGGTAAACTTTTTCCTCGCCCAACCTCGGCTTTACTCCCGCTAACTTTATCCATACTCGTTGTGATTCCCCATTTTCCCCCACCTCCGCGATACACACATGAGGACGAACAAAGCGAATCACCCTCATGGAGATAAACCCCTCATGAGCCATTCCAAACGGCAAAAAGAGACCAATGGTAAGCCCCAAGACGACCCAAAAAATCCACCTTTTCATTTCTCACTCCTCCTCTCCGCCGTTCCATCCACCCAATATCCAAGCACATAACTCTCGTGTGCTCTTTCTACCCGAATTCTTAAAAGAGAACCCAACATTTCTTGCGAAACATCCCTCACGCGGACGGGAATGTAGTTTTCAGAATATCCCAAAACATAGGGCGAGTCAAGAAACTCACCAACCATCTCGACTTCCCGACCCACAAATCGCTCGTGGTAGTGACAACTCAGCTGTCTCCCCAAAGCAAGAAGGACCTCCTCCCTACGCTTCTTTTCAGGATGAGGCACTCTATACTCCCTCTCCCACAGAAAAGCAGGCGTTCCTTCCCGCGGGGAAAAAGGGAAAACATGCATCCTGGAAAACGCCATTTCCTGACAAAAGGCCAGCGTTTTCCGAAAATCCTCCTCCTCTTCCCCCGGAAATCCAACAATGATATCGGTGGTAAGAGCAATATCGGGAACCAAGCGACGGATCGTCGCTACCAGAGAACGGTAAAAAGCAGTATTATATCCCCTCCCCATTCTCTCGAGAATTCTATCACTTCCACTCTGGAGGGGAAGGTGAAAATGAGGACACATCCGTTTTCCTAAGGAAAAGTACTGTTCAATAAAATGTTCATCGACGAGGAAAGGCTCAAGAGAGCTTAAGCGAAAGCGAACTTGGGAAGTTTCTCGAATCAATAATCGTAAAAGTTCCATAAGACTTGAACCATTATCCCGACCAAAGTATCCTAAATTAATGCCACACAAAACAATCTCTCTTACTCCTTCTCCCTCCAAACCCTGGACCACTTGCAGAATGTGGTCCGGCGATTCACTCCGCACCGGCCCACGGAGATAGGGAACGATACAGTAGTGACAAAAATGATCACACCCATCTTCAACTTTTACCCATACCCGAGAACGCCTGGGACGGAGAACCACCCGGTACTGTATAGACTGTAAGGTAAAATCGCGTAAATAGGCAAAAATCTCCTCGGCTTTCTCCCGCCCTGGTAAAAGAACTACTCTTGCTCCCCATGGATTATACTCTCGCTGCCAAAACAAGCGAGCAGCACACCCGGTAAGAAGCACCAAACCCTGAGCATTACGACGGAGTGCTTGTCGTACGCACTGGCGAGTTTTTCGCTCTGCTTCTTTGGTCACCGCACAACTGTTGATGATATAAATATCACTTTCCGCAGAAAAATCAACCACCTCAAAACCACTGCTCGCAAGAGCACTGACCATCAAATCGCTTTCCGCCTGGTTTACTTTACATCCCAGAGTTTTCACTGCTATTCTCATGAACGTCCATCCAAAAAGGATCGCAAAATCGAAGCCCCAAAAAGACTCGCCGTTTCACTCCGCAAGATATGAGAGGTAAGTCTCACGGAATACGCTCGAGGAAAAGAGAGGAGTTCCTCTTTCTCCTTCTCGGTAAAATCCCCCTCCGGACCGACCACAAGAAGAAAGCTACAGCTCTCTCCATGGGTATTAAGAAAATACCACAAATCTTCCTCCGCCGAAAGATCAGCAACGATAATACGCCCAGAAAACGCTCTGAGCGTCTCTAATAAATCCTTCCAACTTTCTCGGTAACGAACTGTGGGGAAAAAGAGTCGACCAGATTGTTTGCACGCGTTTACTACGATTTTCTCCCATCGTACCTGCTTGTGGACGGAGAAATTTATATCACCTGACCTCTGCGCAGAAAAAAAGCCGATTTCCGAGGCACCGATCTCGGTGAGTTTTTCTACTAACCAATCCATACGAGTTGGTGAATGTAAGACACTTTGCCAGATCCGCAAATCCTGGAGCCGTTCCTCTTCCTTCACCAAGGTCAAAACCTCTACCCAAAACTTCCCCTCTATTTTACCCAAATAAACCCCTTGGAAGAGATGTCCTTTCCCGTCACTCAAAAAGATACTCTGTGAGGGTTTGATTCTCTCTACACGGAGATGATGAGCCTCTTCGAGAGGAAGGACGATTCTGGTCCTCTCCCGTAACACAGGATGAAAGAGGAAACGACTCATAAGTCGATATATTACGATTCCTCAGGGTGAGAGAAAGCCTCTTTCAGACGATCAAAGATACCGCCTGATCTGCTCTTTGAGGACGAAACACCCCGCTCAAGCTCTAACAATTTTTCTAAGAGCTGTCGATACTCCCCATTCACTTGACGAGGCATCTTGAGCTTGATCCGAATCATCTGGTCACCTCGGAAACCAGTTTGTAAATCGGGAAGTCCCCTCCCCCGCAAACGCAAAATGCTCCCACTTTCGGTAAGGGGGGGAATGTGGATTTTCTCTTGTCCCTGAAGAGTAGGAATCTCTACTTCGTCCCCCAAAACGAGCTGGGCATAAGAGAGCGCAAGGTCATAATACAAATCTCGACCTTTGCGCTCTAAAACGCGATGAGGTTTCACCGTTACCAAGATATACAAATCCCCTGCCGGGCCTCCATTCTCACCAGCATCACCCTCACCAGCAACCCGCAGACGATAGCCGGTATCCACCCCTGCAGGGATACGTACTTTTACTTTCCTTTCTTTCTTGATTTTTCCCATACCCCGACAGAGAGAACAGGTATCTTCGGGAACCCATCCTCTCCCCTGGCAATAAGAACACACTCGAGAGGTGACAATAGAACCGAAGAAGGAAGTTTGGGTGTGGCGAATTTCCCCTGTACCCCGACAATGAGAGCAAGCTACTTTCCTCTTTCCGCCTATCCCCTGACATTCCGAACAAGTTTCAAGATGCGAAAAGACTACTTCTTTCTCTACACCAAAAGCCGCTTCTTCGAATTCTAAGGCGAGTTCAACTTTAATGTCTTGTCCTCGAGCTCCTCGGGAGGTTTTCTCGCGCCTCTTGGTTTGGGCACCAGTCCCAAAAAAGAAATCAAAGAGATCACCGAAACCGGAAGAGAGATCGCCAAACCAATCAAAATCCGATCCAAAACCGCCATAACCACTTTGGGCCTGTCCGGTAAATGCTCCATGACCAAAACGATCATACATGCTGCGCTTTTCCGGATCCGAAAGTACCTGATAAGCTTCGTTGATCTCCTTGAATCGCTCTGCTGCTTCTTTGTTGCCAGGGTTCATATCCGGATGGTACTGACGCGCCAAGCGACGATAGGCCTTCTTGATCTCTTCCTGGGTCGCTTCTCTTCCTAAACCCAAAACTTCATAGTAATCTTTTTTCATCGCCATGCCTCTATTATACCGTAATAAAAAAGCGCTCTACCAAGTAGAGCGCTTTTTTATTACTCCATCAGACCCTACTTTCCTTCCTCATCCACTACCCTATAGTCAGCATCAACTACGGTTTCGTCCTGCTTGTGACTCCTCTCCTGTGCAGAAGAAGCACCGCTTGTATTTCCCGACTGAGCCGTCTTTTGATACAACTCCTGAGCCATGGTATGAGAAGCGGCTTGAAGATCATCCATTTTGCGTCGAATATCGGCGATGTCACTCCCTTTCAAAGCCTCTCTCAGACCTGAAAGAGCTCCTTCCACCGTAGAACGAGTAGAAGAAGACAGCTTTTCACCCGATTCGCGGAGAGTTTTCTCTACCGTGTACACAAGGTTATCCGCTTGGTTGCGTAATTCCGCTTCTTCGCGTTTGCGCCGATCTTCTTCGGCATGGAGTTCGGCCTCCCGAATCATTCGTTCAATCTCTTCTCGACTCAAACCACTTGAGGCTTTAATGGTGATAGCCTGTTCCTTTCCGGTGGCTAAATCCTTCGCTGAAACGTGCAGGATGCCATCGGCATCAATATCAAATTTGACTTCGATTTGCGGAACTCCTCGCGGTGCCGGGGGAATACCGGTTAACTGGAATCGACCCAAAGAGAAGTTATCCCGTGCCATGGGCCGTTCTCCCTGAAGGACATGGATTTCTACTGTCGTTTGATTATCGGCTGCAGTAGTAAACACTTGACTCTTGGAAACAGGAATGGTGGTGTTCCGTTCAATGATTTTGGTGAACACTCCACCTAAGGTTTCAAGACCCAGAGAGAGCGGAGTGACATCGAGGAGCAGGACATCCTTAACCTCGCCTTTTAAGACACCAGCCTGAATGGCTGCACCAACAGCAACAACCTCGTCAGGGTTCACACCTCGCCGAGGTTCTTTCTTAAACACCCGCTCCACAACCTCTTGCACCTTAGGCATCCTGGTCATCCCACCCACGAGCACTACTGCATCGATATCCTCAGGGGTTAATCCTGCATCCTTCATAGCTTGCTCACATGGTCCAATAGTTCTCTCGATGAGATCCATGGTCAATTGTTCCAATTTCGCTCGAGTGATGGTCATCACAAGATGTTTCGGACCATTAGCATCAGCGGTTATGAAGGGAAGATTGATCTCGGTTTGCAAGGCAGTCGAGAGTTCACATTTTGCTTTCTCTGCCGCTTCTTTGAGACGTTGCAACGCCATTTGATCGCCTCGAAGGTCGATACCCTGATCTTTTCTGAATTCGTCAATGATGTAATCCATCAAGCGGCGATCGAAATCGTCACCGCCTAAGAAAGTGTCTCCGGCAGTGGCCTTCACTTCAAATACGCCTTCGCCAATTTCCAAAATGGAAATATCAAAGGTTCCGCCTCCCAAATCGTACACGGCGATAACCTCTTCTTTCCCTTTCCCCAATCCATAGGCCAGAGCCGCAGCGGTGGGTTCATTGATGATTCGCTTGACTTCCAAACCGGCAATTTTCCCCGCATCCTTGGTTGCTTGACGCTGGCTATCGTTAAAATATGCCGGGACGGTAATGACTGCTTCGGTTATCTTTTCCCCTAAATATTCTTCCGCGTCTTCCTTTAATTTTCGCAAAATCAAGGCGGAAATTTCGGGTGGAGTGTACACCCGGTCACCGATTTTGACGCAAGCTTCTCCATGTTTTCCAGGAACGATTTCGTAAGGCAGAACTCGCCGCGCTTTTTCCACCTCTGGGTCGTCGTATCGTCGACCCATCAATCGCTTGATGGAGAAAATGGTATTCTTGGGATTGGTAATGGCCTGTCTTTTCGCCAATTGACCAACCAAAATTTCGTTTTGCTTGGTAAAAGCAACTACTGAAGGAGTCAAACGCGAACCCTCTTTGTTGGGAATAACAACCGGTTGACCTCCCTCTAAATAAGCAACTACTGAGTTCGTTGTGCCCAAATCTATTCCAATGACTTTTGCCATGCTCGTCATCCTCCCTTTCACGCCATTTTATCTTCTGAAATTCTATTGACTTTTACCTGCGCCGGGCGAATAACCTCTTCATTGAAAAGATAGCCCTTTCGCAGCTCTTCAACAACCTCGTAATCTTCCTTCCCAGGAGTAGAAACGATGGTCACCGCCTCATGATATTTGGGATCGAACTTCTGCCCTTCGGTAACAAGTTGCTTCACTCCTTCTTTTTCAAGGAGAGTTACAAACTTCTTGTAAATCAATTCTACCCCCTGATAGAATGGATCGTTCTCGAGATCCTGTCTCTTTCCCTCAGCGAGAGCTTTTTCCATATCGTCGAGTATAGGTAAAATTTTGACCACGAAATCGCGTGTCGCCGTTTTCACAAAATTCTGCCGATACAACATTTCCCGTTTCCGGAAATTATCGAAATCCGCCTTCAATCTCTTCAAGTGGTCTAAATACTCATCGGCTAATTTCTGCTGTTCTTTGGTTTTCTTTTTCTCCTCCTCCAAGGCGCAACGTAATTTCTCTACTTCATCTTGGAGGGCGCCTTCTGCACTTTTAACCTCCGGGCAAGACTGTCCGTAAAACTCCGAAGAAAGCTCCTTCTCTTTCTCTTCCATTCCGATCACCCTCCCTTCTTTTTACCTTCTTCGACTATTACATTAAATCACGGCTCTTCCTTTTTGTCAAGTAAGGTCAAAAATTTTCGTGCCAAAAAAGAGGAGGCCCTCCGACCTCCCCCTTTCAATCTCCTATTGAAGATATCAGACGAGATACCTTTCGAGGAGTTGTTTTGCTAAGAGAATCCCCCGCAATTTACTCTCCACGTCCTTCTCAAAACTCCGGTCTTCATGTTCAATACTCACTACATAACCGTATCCCGCCTCGTACAGAGCAGTGATAAAGGCACCCCACTGAATATCGCCTGTACCTGCAACCTTATCCACGTACCATCCAAATCCAAAAATACCAACCTCTTGAAGTTTGTCCCACAAAATCTTCGTATCCTTAGCGTGAACGTGAAAAATCTTCTCTTTAAAGTCATGCACTACTTGAACGTAATCAATCTGCTGCCATATGAGGTGAGAAGGGTCTAAATTCAATCCCAAGAAATCTGAGGGAATACTCTCGAACATTCTTCGCCAAATATGGGGGGTGGTGGCCAAATTTGTTCCCCCCGGCCAGCGATCTATGCTATAGAGCATGGGGCAATTCTCAATAGCCAACCTCACCCCATGGTCCTCGGCAAATTTCACTAGGGGAGGGAAAACCCTTTGGAATTCCTCGAGAGCCTCTTCAACGTTGGTTTTCGGGTCTCTTCCCACAAAAGTTCCTACCACCGGAACATTGAGCATTTGGGCCCCCTTGATAACCTTTTTCAGATGTTCATGGTAGAAACGGCGATTCTCTAAGTCGGGATCTAAGTTATTGGGATAGTATCCTAAGGAAGAAATCTCCATCTCATAATTCTGCAAAAGCTCTCGAATTTCAGCAACCTTTTCTTCATTGAGTTTTTCCACATCGATGTGTTGGGTACCAGCATAGCGTCTCTTCTCAAACACTTTCGGCCAGCAAGCCACTTCCAACATAGAAAAACCATTCCCATGGGCCCATTTCGCCAAATCTTCCAAGCTTATTTCCGGAAGACATGCAGTCATAAAACCGAGCTTCACACCATCACCTCCCTCAATTCACTTGAACCCATTTTCCACTTCGGACACTCTCAAGAATTGCTTCAGACAAAACTACTTCTCGCAGACCATCAACAAAAGTAGGAAACTCTCGTTGATTCTTCACCCGAAAATCTCCTTCTAAAATGCGCCGATAAACTTCTCTGAAGAAATGTTTGGAAGTATCAGGGAAACCTTCGTTATGTCCTCCTGGAAAAGAGACAATCGCCCGAGTTTCTTGACCCAGGAGAGACGGATCCTTCAATAAGAATTCGTTCGCCTTGTCCCTTCTCCCAATCCATAACTCGTTTGGTTTTTCGGAATCCCATGCGATCGCGCAGCGAGAACCGTCGACCTCGTAATACAGGCGATTCTTCCGCCCTGCAGCAACTTGATTCACGGTCAAAACGCCATGCGCCCTGCCCTCAAAATGGAGGAGTACCGAAGCGTAATCCTCAGTATAAATAGGAATAGCTTGATAATCCTCCGGCTGAAGCATTTTCCCCGCATACGTTTCAACCGGTTTCAAGGGTTTCTTCCTCACCTTATGAAAAGTCGCGAAATCGGCAAAAACTTCTTTCACTTTTCGATTGGTGACATACTCTATGAGATCTAGCCAATGAGAACCAATGTCGGCAATGGCTCTCGACTCACCGCTCAACTCCGGCTCTAAACGCCAGTTATAATCGGTATCATAGAAAAGCCAATCCTGCAGGTAAGAACCGTGAACTGCGAAAACCTCACCGACTTCTCCTCTCTTGACCATCCATTTTGCCTCTCGAACTAAAGGGTAATAACGAATATTAAAGTGCACGGCGTGGAGTAAGCCTTTCTTATCGGCAAGTTCCAATAGGTCTTCTGCTTCCTTCCTTTTCATTGCTAAGGGTTTTTCACAGATCACATGTTTTCCTGTCAAAAGTGCCTCACGGGACATTTCATAGTGAAGATAATTAGGAGTACATATATGCACGACCTCAACTTCCTCGTCACGGAGTAGGTAACGATAGTCACCATAAAATCTGGGAACGGCATATTGCTGAGCCTTCGAACGAGCAACTTCTTCATTAACATCCGCTAAAGCTACCACTTCCGCCAAAAAAGTTCGCCGTGCTGCTTCAATGTGAGCAGGACCGATGAATCCCGTACCAATGACGCCAACTTTGACTAAGCGACTCACCCTATTACCCCCTCTTCTAATCTTTCTTTTGCCCAGGTCGCAGAACCGATTACTCCTGCGTCGATGCCGAGCTGTGCGGAAACGATGTGCATCTTTTCCACGGGGATCATGAACAATCTTTGGGCAAGACCTCGACGAACGCTCTGGAAAAGAAGTTCTCCCACTAAGGCAACTCCTCCTCCAACCACGATCATTTCCGGATTTACCACCACACAAACACAGGACAAGGCTTGACCGATATAAGAACCGGCGTTTTCAATAATTTCTAAGGCAACACTGTCTCCTTTTTGGGCCGCCTCGGCAATAACCTTGGGGTTAACTCGAGATAAATCATCACCTACTAAGTCCCGGATGAGTGTGTCATTCTGCTGTACCAAGGCTCGCAGGGCTTGGGCAACCATAGCAGGACCTGAAGCATAGGCTTCAAGACATCCCCGGTTGCCGCATCCACAACGAATACCTCGCGGCTCTACGGTGATATGTCCTAACTCCCCAGCACTCCCGTCTTTACCGATGTATAACTGCCCGTTGACCACCACCCCTCCTCCGATGCCTGTCCCAATAGCAACCATGACCATGCTGTTCACATCTCTTCCAGCTCCAAAACGTTTTTCCGCCAAAGTGATGGAACGAACGTCGTTGATGACTGCCACCGGCAAGGAGAGTTTCTCCTCCAACCACTCCTTGAGAGGAACGCCCTTCCACTTGCTGGGAAAATTAGGGAGGAGATGGCACACACCGCTTTCCCAGTCAAAGAGTCCGGGAATGCCGATCCCTGCTGCCCATACTTTAAAGCCTCGTTCTTCAAATCTTCTACAAAGCTCCAACCCCTCTTGGGCGATATCCTCCACCACTTTCTCCGGCTTGCGCATCGCTCGGGTGGGAATGACACTTCTTTCAAGGACATGACCATCTTTATCCACTAAAGCTACTTTAGTATTGGTCCCGCCCAAATCTATACCTAAAAATAAAGCCTTTGCAACCATTGACAACCCCCCTAAAACTCTATAGTTCGGCGAATCTGTGCCTGATCCGCCACTAATTTTACCGTGAAACGAAGACGATCACCCCGAGCAACGGATTTCGTCCACTCTATCGGTGTTCCATTTCGCAAATAGGTAAATCGTTCGATCACAAAAGCAGGCATACCTGGTCGACACTCTAAGCCAAACGCTTCTTCTTTTTTGACTTTTCCCACCTCGTAGGTCTCATAAGCGTGATCCAGCAAAAGCCCATATTTTTCTCTTAACACCGCGTAGAGAGAACCTTTCTCCAAATCCTCCTCGAGAAGGTCTGGACAGAGATAGAGAGGAATAAGGGTTCTTTCAATCAAGATCGGCTCTCCGTTAGCCATGCGGACTCTTACTAATTTATTCACCATTCGATTCGAGGGAGGCAATTGGAGGACATCCATCGTTCTCTGATCTGCTTCGAGAATCAATCGTTCTAAAATCTTGGAACTTGGTCGTAATCCTAATTCGACCATATCCTCGCTAAAGCTATAAAGCTTTGGTAATCGTCTTCCTAACTTAGGAGAGGTAACGAACGTTCCTTTGCCTTGCTTACGATACAAAAACCCTTCTTCGACCAAACTCTTGATGGCTTGACGGACAGTAATACGACTTACACCGTACTTTTCGCACAAAACCGATTCGGGAGGGATTTTGTCTCCTGGTTTGAGAGCACCGCTCAAAATCTGCCCCTTTAACACATTACGAACCTGCTGATAAAGGGGAACACCACTCTCCTCAATGATTTCCCGCATCACAACCCTCCCATCACCACGTTACTCACCACTTCCTCGAAATCCTCATAATTCGGATTTACTTCTCTATCACAGAACACCTTTTCAATTCTATAATAAATTTTTCCATCGCTCAAAAGAGTCATCTCCTTGGATTCAAGAACTCTCGAATCCAAGGAGATGAAAAATGCCAAAAATTTTCTCTACTTACCCCAACGGCTATTCAATTCCCGTGGGAAGTTGAGAAATAAAGGCATTGTTGGCATTGAGAACTAAGTCTTTTTCCACCACTAAGCCAAGATTGGCACCATCAGTCACCGCCCCCCGCAGATTACGGACCTCCTTTGCGTCACCAATCTTCACAACCGGTAATCCTGCTTCAAAAAGCTTCCGGTACAAATCATCATTCGGTTCGACCTGCGAGAGCACTACATTATCCACTTTGATGCTCCGTCGAGAGAATTCGTGGTCTTGGAGAATAACTTCACCATCTTCCTTGATGGCGAGAACGGTGGTTTGGGTGAGAACGGTTACCAGATGAGCAAAGGTTCGCAGCGCCAATCCTTCACCATTGCCTCCTGCGAAACGCTTCATCATGACATCCTTATGAATGGGTTCCATCCAGGAGGCAAACTCTCGATTTTCAGTAACGATGTAAACTTTCTTCCCTTCAAATCCTAATTTCTCGGCAGCATCGGCGGCACCGAAGTAGTCACCCCAGATGAGTACCGTATTACCACACTCTACCGGCTGGGGCTTATCCTGGGGATAATAGGCACAGGTGGTATTTTTGCACCGCAAAACATCTTCAAAAGAAACCACAAAGGGGAGATCAATACCCGAGATATCCGGTCGGACTACTTTTCCTCCTGTGGACACAATAATGGCATCAAAATTTTTGAGTTCTTCTACCGTGGGTTCAGTACGATAACGAACTTCTACTCCGAGTTTCACTATTTGTTCCCGAATCCAGTCGGCATACCAGCGCATTTTACTCTTCGCCGGAACGGTACAACAGTAGAGAATAGCTCCTCCCAATTCTCCACTCCTCTCAAAAACGGTCACCTTGTGACCGCGAAGAGTAGCAATTCGCGCCGCTTCTAACCCACCTGGACCTCCTCCGATGATGGCCACGCGGAGGGACTTGGTTGCCGGAGAGAGATGGATGAAACGCTCATCCCCCACCGCCGGATTAATAGCACAACGACATTCTCTCTTAATCATGAGAGACTCTTGCCAGCAACCTGCTAAGCAGGAAATGCATCTACGAATTTCTCTAACCTGACCGTTCTTCGCTTTATTCGCCCAGTAAGGATCGGCAATCAACTGACGGGACAAACCAACCATATCGGTTTTTCCCTCTTTCAAAATTCTCTCGCAATAGGCAGGATCACGCAGAGTATGGCTGGTTATGACCGGTATGGTCACGTGCTTTTTAATTTCCTCGGCAGTATAGGTATTCCATCCTTGAGGATAGTACATGGGATCCATGGTAGGACCGGGAACTTCAAAGATCCCGGCACTGATATCCAAAAAAGCAACTCCATTCTCTTCCATGAGCTTGGCAACCTTGATACTCTCTTCGAGAGTTCTTCCACCCTCAATCCACTCTTCCCCGGAGTAACGAATGCCAATGGGAAACTTTTTTCCACATTTTTTCTTAATGCGATCGATAATCTCCAACACGAATCGCATGCGATTGATAAAGCTTCCTCCAAAACGATCGTTGCGCTTATTGACATAAGAACTCATAAATTGGGCGATGAGATACCCATGAGCACCGTGTAATTCCACCGCATCAAATCCGGCTTGCTGGACCCTCCAAGCAGCCTCAGCAAATTTTTCGATGAGATCGTAGATCTCTTCTACGGTCATGGCACGAATAGATTTTCCGTGTGCCACATCTTCCGCGTACACCACTTCATGTCCTGCCGAACCAGGCAGGGAAACCACCATATCAGTAGCAGAAAATAAATCTTTTCGGGGCCAGGCCGCCTGACGACCAGGATGTTGAAGTTGCACCGCACATCGTGCCCCATGGCGATGCATAGCTTCTGCCAAACGTGCTAAACCGGGAATCATTGGGTCTTCATCCGCTGCCAAACAGGTCACGGTGGGACGACCGGTAGCTTTATCCGGAGTAGTTGCTCCAACAATAATGAAACCACAACCGCCCTTCGCGATCTCTTCGTGATAAGTGATTACTCGTTCATTCACTGAACCATCGGCATTGGCGGAGCTAATATCTGTAGGCACATGGGCAACACGGTTGGGCACAACAAAGTTACCGATTTCGATAGGAGAAAATAAACGGGGGAAATAGGCATCTTTCATGGTTCGTCCTCCTTTTTAACAACAACCTCTATCCATTTTTTTCCGGCGATAACACTCCTCTAAAATTTCCGCCGTCTTCGTAGCACCGAACCGCGTCGCTCCAACCTCTTTCACCCGTAGAGCAGCATCGAGGTCCCGCACTCCCCCTGCTGCTTTGACTTGGACATGAGGAGAAACGGTTTTACGCATCAAAATCAAATCCTCAATAGTTGCTCCACCAGGAGCGAATCCCGTGGAGGTTTTCACGAAGTCGGCACCCGCCTCTTCGGCCAAGCGGCAACCGATGATTTTGAGCTCGTCGGTGAGATAGCAATTCTCCAAAATAACTTTCACGATAACACCGTGTTTATGCGCAACCGCAACCACTGCTTGAATATCAGCTTTCACATAGTCAAAATCTCGGCTTCTCAGTTTTCCAATGTGAATCACCATGTCAAGCTCTTCGGCTCCATCTCCAATTGCTTGTTCAGCCTCGAAAACCTTGGTCGCGGTAGTATGCGATCCATGAGGGAAACCCACCACCGCCCCAACTTTTACTCCGCTTCCTTGCAAAATCTTCCTAGCCAGGAGAATATCTGACGGTCGACAACACACCGAAGCAACTTGGTATTTTTTGGCAATTTCACAACCCTGAATAATCTCTTCATCGGTTAATTCTGGACGCAAGAGAGAGTGATCAATCATCTTCGCTATCTCTTCACAAGTATAGTTCACACTATCACTCCTCCATATCGTTATAACAATATATCTATATAACGTATCATAAGACATTGTAGAGAGTTATCCTTGGTTTGTCAACGAAAAGAGGTGATGGCGAGAAAAAGAAAACTACGAAAAACTGAGTCCCTCATCGAGCATGATGAGGTATTTCTCGACCGGGACGTAGTTAGCGATAGAATTTCCCGACCCCAAAGCGTAACGTCCATTGGGAAAACAATGCTCCAAAATGGAACGAACGTATCGCCTTAAGTTTTCTTCTTCGAAGCGCACTAACGCATCAACATCAATTCCCCCCAGGATACCTACCCGGTGACCGTATTTCTCCGCGAAGGTGGTCACAGGAATGACTTCTTCCTGGAAAGAATGAAAGGCATCGATTTTCACTTCGCGGAGGAGGTCTTCCATGAGTGGCAAAACCATTCCACAGGAATGGAGAAAGTAACACTTATCCCGCTCGTGGCACAGTGTTGCTAATTTCTTGTGCCAGGGGAGAACCAACTTTCTGAGTAAGGTAGGAGATAAAAAGGTAGAAGTCTTGTATCCCCAATCATCGCCTTGAAAAACACCCCTTACCCCCGGAAGATTGAGAATCTGCTGGTAGAAGTGAAGAATAATTTCTCCGACCCTTTCAAACGTTGCCTCGACCAAGGCAAAGTTATCATAGAGGAGATAGGAAAGACCTGCGAACCCGATGAGATTTTCGCTCACTACCTCAAAAATTCCTCCACAAGCGTTAACGAGAAGACCCATCCCTTCAGGAATGAGAGAGGTCAAGTACTCATAGAGAGAAAAATCGAAACGGTCTACCTCAGGCCACGGGTATTCTTCAAAATCATCCCAAGAAGAGAGAAGCCCTTGACCTTCCTCAACCCATTTTCTCTCTCTTCGAGAGAAAAAAGCAGTGTCTTTCCCTACTCGTTCTCGACCGGGAAAGTGAAGGGTCAAACCCGGGATGTCGACGAAAAGAGCATAGTCATACCCCAAGCGGTAAAAACAAGAAACCCCCCGCTTTAAATAAGCCTTTTCGTCATCGGGAAAGACAGCCCCCTTTTCTCCTAAATAACGCCTACTGATCTCCTCGATAATCTCGGGATCGATGAGGAACTCAGCAAAGGGAACTCTTTCCGGTCGGCGAATACCCCTTATATTGTCTAAAAACCCTTCGAAATCGGGTTGTGCTCTTCCCTCCAGAATAAATTTTTCGATTTCCATCACGACGAGAGATCTCTTTCACCCCATAGTTTCTTCAAACGGTCCTTCAAAAGTTTCTCATATCCCCGCTCCGAAGGCTGAAAGTAAGCTCGCCCTCCGAGTTCAGAGGGAAGGTATTCCTGTTTCACGAAAGCCCCCGGGAAATTATGGGCGTATTGATACTCTTCTCCATACCCCATTTCTTTCATCATTCGGGTAGGAGCGTTACGCAAATGGAGAGGCACAGGCAAGGATCCATATTTCTTGACATCAGCGATCGCTCTCCCTAAAGCCATATACGAAGCATTGCTTTTCGGGGCACAAGCTACGTATATGGTAGCCTGTGCCAAGGCTAAACGCCCCTCCGGTTCTCCCAAAAATTCAAATGCCTCATGTGCTGCCACTGCAAGGAGCAAAGCCTGAGGATCGGCGTTTCCCACATCTTCAGAAGCACAGGCAACGAGTCTTCGCAAAATAGAGCGCGGATTTTCGCCGGCTTCGAGCATTCGTGCTAACCAATACACGGCAGCATGTGGATCACTTCCTCGGAGACTCTTATGGTAGGCAGAAAGAAGGTTATAGTGTTCCTCTCCCGACTTATCGTAGAGCAAAAAATTTTTCACTAAAAATTCTTGCAAAAATTCTACGGTAAGGACATCTCGTTTTTCCGCACGGGCAATATTCACCCCGAGTTCTAAGAGATTTAATTCCCTCCGCGCATCCCCATCGGCAATCCGAGCGAGAAATCGTAAACTGTCCTCTTCTATCTTGAAGGGTAAATTTTTTAAACCCCTTTCATCCTGCAAAGCCCTTTGTAAAAGAAGAAGCAACGCCTCCTCCGAAAGAGGACGAAAAACCACCACCTGGGCACGAGACAAAAGAGGAGCGATAATCTCGAAAGAGGGGTTTTCGGTCGTCGAACCGAAGAGCACCACGGTTCCTTCTTCGACATAGGGAAGGAGCAAGCTCTGCTGGCCTTTGTGAAAACGATGAATTTCATCGATAAAGAAGACGGTCCTTTTACCATAGAGTTTAAGATTATCCTCCGCCACTTTCACTGCGTCACGAATTTCTTTCACTCCCGCTGCAACTGCACTAATGGAAATCATTTCATGGCGAAAAGCCTGCACCAAAAGATGCGCTACCGAAGTTTTTCCACTCCCCGGAGGACCCCAAAAAATGAGCGAGGGTAAGGTTTGTGAAGCGACAATACGACGCAAAATACCTTTCTCACCGGTTAAATGAGGTTGTCCTAATACTTCTTCCAAAGTTCGCGGACGTAACCGGAAGGCTAAAGGTTGATGATGACCACCCTTGAATGCAAACAAATCGCCTTCCTCAAAGATATCATTCGCCCCCCATCTCTGCGATTAGAACCATCGTTCTAATTATACTCTTTTCCCTCAGGAAGACAAGTTTCAAAACGACAAAACCTCGCTACCGGAGGCTTGTTGAGGAAAAGGATGAATTTTAGAAAAAAGAGAGAGTGAACCATCTCTTGAGAGGTTTCCCCATAGATTCTGAAGTCTATCAAACCAATGCAGAGTAACACCCGATTCTCAGGAAGAACTCTCCCTGAGGAAGACCTCTTGAGGACAATTGTACTTCTCGCAAGACGAGATTTGCAAGTCTTAAGGATTGTACGAGGAATCAAATCAGGAGATTCCTCCCGGCGGATGATCCTTCTCGGCATTTCGATGATCGAGAAAAAGGATATGAAATTACAAAGAGAACGCGCCAAAGACTATCCCACCAGAAATTGACCACGTCAGACTCTAAGAAAGGTCATTAGTTAAGACATCACCACCACCTGAGGGAACATCTCCAGGGAAGAAGATATGAAGATTGACTCCAAGGAAGTCAAGATTCATCCC